>OGFG01000380.1_pt1 | contig 54361 bp, 55 predicted proteins | sample 1570761 | NCBI WGS metagenome assembly OGFG01 (sample SAMEA2581938, study PRJEB24529) | metagenome | biome: Human gut stool | place: China | collected 2011
ATAATTAGTTTTATTTCTTTAAATTTGCGGTGCAAAGGAATGAATATTTATCGTTTTGCGCAAATATTTGACTAAATAAATGCAAAGTTTTGCACATTTTTCACTGTTTTGTGCATTGAATTTGAGAGTTATGAAGAAAAACATCGCAATTTTTGCCTCCGGCTCCGGCTCTAATACAGAGAACATTATCCGGTATTTCCGAGAAAACGAAGCCATTCAGGTTTCGTTGGTGCTTTCGAATAGAAGTGATGCATACGTTTTGGAACGTGCACACCGTCTGGGAGTACCTTGTAACGTGTTTCCAAAGGAAGATTGGATGGCTGGAGATGAGATTCTGGCTGTTTTGCAGGAATATCACATTGATTTTGTGGTGTTGGCGGGTTTCTTGGTCCGGGTTCCGGATTTACTTTTGCATGCTTATCCCAATAAAATTATAAATATACATCCGGCTCTTTTGCCCAAGTTTGGAGGAAAGGGAATGTATGGCGATCGTGTTCATGAAGCGGTGGTGGCTGCCGGCGAGAAAAAAAGCGGCATTACTATACATTATATAAATGAACGTTATGATGAAGGAAATATTGTTTTTCAAGCCGCTTGTCCGGTACTTCCGACCGACTCACCTGAGGATGTAGCCAAAAAAGTACATGCTTTGGAGTATGAACATTTCCCCCGTGTTATAGAGAGAGTATTGTGTGGAGAATAAGACGTAGGAGATGGTACGCCTTATTCTTTATATTTAATTATATAAGCTTGCTCTTCTCTTCTTAATGGATAGTCTCCACGTAAGGTTTCGAATAGCTCTGGTTGATTTTTTAACCGGTCGCTGTCTTCAGCCGGATTATATATTTGGAGAAGTGCATTTTCGTAGTTTTCTGCATGGATGACAGGAGAATTCGGTACCGGTGCATGAATCTCATAATTCCTCTCTATCCGGAAGAATCTGCAGATAGCATCTAAAGACATACGTGTTGCATTTGCTTTCCCGTCGGCAGAATATCCGGCAATGTGTGGAGTGCCTATGATGACCTTTCTGAGCAGTTCGAGATTGATTTCCGGTTCGTGTTCCCATACATCAATGATGGCATCCGAAATCGATTTATTGTCCAATGCTTCCAGAAGAGCTCCCGTTTCAATGACTTCTCCCCGAGAGGTGTTGATGATGACGGGCTTGCGTTTTAGTGAGCGGAAGAAATTTGTATCTGCCAGATGAAAGGTTCTGTATTTTCCTTCTTTATATAAAGGTACGTGAAAGGTGATGATGTCGCACTCTTCAGCTATTTCATTTAAAGAGGTAAAGAAACGATTCCCTTCTTTCTCTTCCCGAGGCAGGTCGTTCAATAGGACCCGCATCCCAAAGCCTTTTGCTACTTTTGCTACCTTACTTCCTACATTCCCGACACCTATGATACCTATAGTCAGTCCCTCCAGTTTTTTGTTCTTCATCGCTTTCCATACCAGCAGCGAAGCTTGTACGTATTGCGCGACGGAAGCTGAGTTGCATCCCGGCGCATTAGTCCATTCTATGCCTGCTTGTTTGCAATATTCCGTGTCGATATGGTCGAAGCCAATCGTAGCTGTCGCTATGAACTTTACCCGGCTTCCTTCCAATAATTCACGGTTGCAGTGTGTACGGGTACGGATAATAAGCGCATCCGCATCCTGTATCAGTTCTGGTGTAAAATCCTTTCCGGGAGCGTAAATTGCTTCATTTGCTATACTCTGGACGGCCTCTTTTATATAAGGTATCTTGTTGTCTATAATGATTTTCATATACAATTTATCTTTGGTATCCACAAAGGTACTAAATAAAAAAGTAAGAAAGGGTTGCTTGTCTGAGAAATATTACATAGATTTGCCCTATTATAATATCTAATAGCTAGTTAAGATTATGACATTTAGTAACCTTTGCAACGAGATTTTTTGGAAATCGACTAATGATTACCATGTAACGGATAGTGTAGACGCTCAGATGAACAATCCTTACGAATTGAAGTCGATTGAGTATTATTTATATTTGAAAAATTGGATAGATGCCGTTCAGTGGCATTTCGAAGATATCATCCGTGATCCCCAGATTGATCCGGTGGCTGCTTTAACTTTGAAGAGAAGAATCGATAAGTCCAATCAGGATCGTACGGATCTGGTAGAGCTGATTGATAGTTACTTCCTTGACAAATACAAAGAGGTAATCCCCCTTGGCGATGCGACAATCAATACGGAAAGCCCGGCATGGGCTATAGACCGCTTGTCTATCCTTGCTTTGAAAATCTACCATATGCAGCAAGAGGTGGAACGTACGGATACCAGCGAAGAACATCGTACACAATGCCAGACCAAACTGAATGTTTTGTTAGAGCAACGCAAGGATCTTTCGTCGGCTATTGATCAGTTATTGGCTGACATCGAAGCCGGAAAGAAATATATGAAAGTATATAAACAGATGAAGATGTATAACGACCCGGCATTGAATCCGGTGCTTTATGCAAAGAAATAACGAATGGCGCGTATTCTCATTATCCGTTTTTCAGCTCTTGGTGATGTCGCAATGACAGTGCCCGTAATACATTCTCTGGCAGTACAATATCCCCAGCATGAGATAACTGTACTGAGCCGTTCCGTGTGGCAACCGCTTTTTCAGGAATTGCCGGAGAATGTAAGTTTTGTAGGAGCAGATCTGACAGGCAAGCATAAAGGCTTTTGGGGATTGAACAGCCTTTACTCGGAGTTGAAAGCAATGCAGTTTGACTATGTGGCGGACTTTCATCATGTGCTCCGTTCCAGATATTTATGTTTGCGTTTTTGGCTTGCTAATGTACCGGTGGCTTCTATCTGTAAAGGGCGGGCTGGTAAACAGAAACTGGTTCGCCGCCATCATAAGGTGATGGAGAACCAGAAAAGTTCCTTTCGCCGTTATGCGGATGTGTTGGAAAAGCTGGGACTTCCGGTTCTGCTAAACTTTTCTTCTATTTATGGTGAAGGAAAAGGGAACTTTGCAGAGATAGAGCCTGTAACTGGTCCAAAAGGGAGCCAAAAATGGATTGGCATTGCTCCTTTTGCCAAACATACCGGCAAGATTTATCCGTTGGAACTGCAGGAGCAGGTCGTTGCCCATTTTGCGGCAGATCCTGCGGTGAAGGTTTTTCTGTTCGGAGGAGGCAAGAAAGAGCAGGAAGTGTTTGATACCTGGATAGCCAAATATCCCTCCATCGTATCTATGATAGGTAAGTTGAATATGTGTACCGAGTTAAATCTGATGAGCCATTTGGATGTAATGCTCTCAATGGACTCTGCCAATATGCATCTGGCGTCGTTGGTCAATATACCTGTCGTCTCTATTTGGGGGGCTACTCATCCATATGCCGGGTTTATGGGGTGGAAACAGTTACCCATCAATACGGTACAGCTGGATTTGCCTTGCCGGCCTTGTTCGGTTTACGGGCAGAAGCCTTGTTGGAGGAGAGATTATGCTTGTCTGAAAAATATTACTCCTGAACAGGTGATAGAAAAAATAGAGGCGATTGTAGGTTGATTATAAAAAACTTTGTATGTATGAAGGAATATGATTATTTGGTGGTTGGCGCAGGATTATTCGCTGCTGTGTTTGTCCGGCAGGCGATTGAGGCAGGAAAGCGTTGTCTTGTAATTGATAAACGTAGTCATATAGGTGGGAATATCTATTGCGAGAATGTGGATGGTATTCATGTGCATCAATATGGAGCTCATATATTTCATACAGACAATAAGCAGGTCTGGGATTATGTAAACCGTTTTGTTTCCTTTAATCGCTATACAAACTCTCCATTAGCAAATTATAAAGGTAAATTATATAATCTGCCTTTTAATATGAATACCTTTAATAAGTTATGGGGCGTTAATACTCCTCAAGAGGCAAAAGCTAAGATTGAAGAGCAGCGTAAAGAGTACGCATATATAAAGTCTCCGGCCAATCTGGAAGAGCAAGCTTTGACGCTTTGTGGAAAAGATATTTATCAGAAATTGATAAAAGGTTATACAGAAAAACAATGGGGACGTTCAGCAACGGAACTTCCTGCTTTTATCATCAAGAGGCTTCCTTTTCGTTTTACTTATGATAATAATTACTTCAATGATGAGTATCAGGGAATTCCCAAAGGAGGATATAATGAACTGATACACAAGTTGCTTGAGAAGGCCGAAGTACGTTTGAATACGAATTATTTTTCCGCGCGTGAAGAGCTGGATGCATTGGCAGATAAAGTCTTATTTACCGGTTGTATAGATGAATTTTACGATTATCGTTTTGGGCGTTTGGAGTATCGTAGTCTTTGTTTTGAACATGAACGTCTTGAAATAGATAATTATCAGGGTAATGCTGTTGTAAATTATTGTGAAAGGGAGATTCCTTATACTCGTATTATTGAGCACAAACATTTTGAGTTTGGTACACAACCTTGTACAGTGATTACCCGTGAATATCCTGCGGCTTTTACTGCTGAAAACGAACCCTATTATCCAGTGAATGATGATACTAATATGACGCTTTTAAAGAAGTATAAAGATTTGGCGAATACTACGGTGAATGTTTTGTTTGGTGGGCGTTTGGCCCAATATGCTTATTTTGATATGGATGATACGGTGGAGGCTGCATTGAACCTGGCTAAAAATGAACTAAAAAAAGAATTATGATTTGCTATTTATCAAGGAACTATAAGGGTGTTAATAATGCTGCCAACAAGGCTAAAACCGATATTGAATATATCATGGAGCAGTGCGGCTATCGTAATGTCGGGCTTAAGCAGACCCGTTATACAAATGCTGTCATAGCTTTTATTTTGACGCTGTCGGGTGTGTTGAAGAGCGTATTCTGTTTACATAAAGGTGATGTGTTGATACTGCAATATCCGTTAAAGAAATACTATACATTTGTTTGCTGTATGGCGCATCTGCGTGGTTGTAAGATAATTACTTTAATTCATGATTTGGACAGTTTTCGTCGCCGTCGCTTGACTATACCTCACGAAATATCAAGATTGAACCATTCGGACAGCATTATTGTGCACAGTGAACGGATGAAGAATTGGTTGCATGAGAATGGTATAAAGGCAAATCTGGAAGTTCTTGGGGTCTTTGATTATTTGTCAGATAGGCAGTCTTCAGGGAAGAATTTAGCAGCTTCTCATCCTCGTGTTTTGTTTGTTGGAGCGTTATCTACTTTTCATAGTGATTTTTTATATAAATTGGGACGTTCTCCACGTTCGTTCGATATGGTACTTTATGGCAATGGCTTTGAACCTGATAAGTTTGAGGGGCAAGTAGATCATAAGGGATATACTCGGTCGGATGATCTTATTGCCACAGCCGAAGGGGAATATGGATTGGTGTGGTATGGTTCCTCCCTAGAGGGGGGTGTCGGTCCGGAAGGAGAATATCTTCAGTATAATGCTCCACATAAATTATCTCTCTATATTCGGTGCGGACTTCCCGTTATCATTTGGAAAAAAGCAGCTTTGGCTTCATTTGTAGAGGAAAATGGTATCGGTATTTGTGTCTCTTCTTTATTAGATCTGGATGCTATCATCACTCAGATGACAAAAGAGTCTTATAATGCTTTGAGAATGAATGTTGCTAAAGTGAATGAACGTATTTCTCAAGGATATTATTGCAAAGAAGCCATTCAGAAAGCTTATGCCAAATTATCTCCGGAAATAAAATGAGATTATTTCAGCCGGAATGTAATAAGATTTAGTTATCTTTGCGGTGTGTTTCTTTTGTAATGCTTGCACGAGGCTAGACACGATTATTTATATTAATTGATAATGTATGAATATATTGGTAACTCACAAGGCGGTGGATGTGGCAACTTATAAGATGTTGGGTGAATTGTCAAAGAATGAGTCTTATACAATTTATTTAACGGTTCCTTCCGCTTCTGAAGCTGCAAAAGTAGAGGGAAAATGTATCCCTTTGCCAATTTCTCCTATTACATCTAAATTTTCCTGGAAAGTCATTAAGACGCTTCGCAGATATGTAAAGCAATATGATATAGATTTGATTTTCTCACCGAGCACATCCGGACTATCCAATGCTTTGATTGCGACAATAGGCACTTCCGTCAAGAATGTAGGTTATCGGGGTACTCAGGCTAAGGTGAAAAAACTTGATCCTACCTATTATATGGGAATATTAAATCCTCGTGTTGATCATATCGTATGTGAGACTGCGGATATACAAGAATATCTTACGAGGTACATTGATAAGGATAAACTGTCTGTCAGCGTGAAGCCGTTTGATATAGACTGGGTGGCTGATGCCTGTGCGAATCCTAAGCAGGCGGAAGGAGTGCCCGATAATGCTTTTAAATGCATTTATATCGGTACAACCAAAGGTCGTCCGTTTAAAGGGCTCACTTATCTGATAAAAGCTTTTCAGATATTGAATGCTCCGGAGGCCCATCTTGTTGTTATCGGTGATTATGATAATAGTGATTACGAGCTGGCGCAGCAAGGGGTGGGAGCAGAACGTATTCATTTCTTATGGAATCGCGAAGATGCGATTTCTTTTCTGCCTAAACAGGATTTATTTATCCTACCGGCTCTGCGTGACGCCTCTCCTCGTGTTGTCCGAGAAGCAATGGCATGCGGAGTACCGTGCATTGTCACTGATATACCCGGTGCTCGCGATTTAATAGTAGACAATGAATCAGGTATCTTGGTTCCTTCGGGTTCTGCAGAGAAAATAGCTGAAGCCATGCGCTCATTGATGGATGATCGTACAAAATTGCAGAAACTGGCTAAGGCATCCCGTGAGCGTATTATTAATGAATTTAGCGTAGAAGCTTATGTATCTTATTTCGATAAGCTTTTTGCCAGTCTGTCATAAATGTTGCACTATAAATGATAAAAACATATGCAATCGCGTAAAATCTTATGGTTGTTCATTGGTTGTCTTTTCTTTAAGTTCATATTGTTTGACTTGGACTGGAGCCTGAATACCACATTCTCATCATTTTCTTTTCCGCAAACCTACTTGACGAAGTTTCTGCTGGCTTCCCTGTTGGCAGTTCCGTTTCTTTATATACGCTCCAGATGGTATCTGATTACAGTCGGTACATTGATTGACCTTCTGTTAATTGTTAATCTGATGTATTTTCGTACATATTATACTTCTATTCCTTGGGACAGCTATTTCCTTGCCGGCAATCTTTCCGACTTTACTGCAAGTGTTTTTGATTCTCTGCGTTGGTCAGATCTGGGTTTTCCGCTATTGACGGTGCTGTTCCTTGTCTTAACTCGCAAACAAAACCTACAGGTTACTCTTAAGGAACAGAGAAGAAAAAGCTTGAGACTGTTGGCGGGATGTATCTGCGTTCCATTGCTGGCTCTTGGCGGAATTATAGCTTATTATGGCGGGTACAAAAAAACTTATGAAGCACTTTTGACTGATTATCAGACATGCGGGACTCCCATATACACTATTTTTGGTTCTCTTTATTATGAACATGTACAAGATAAAATAGAGTACACCCCACAGATAAAGAAAGAAATTGAAGATTGGTTGAGTAAACATCCCCGACGGCAGCCACTTCCCTTTCAGATAGAAGCACGCGATAATTGTATCATTATTTTGGCGGAATCTTTTGAGAGTTGGGTGCTTGAGAAAAGTGTGGAAGGAAAAGAAATCACTCCTAATCTGAACCGCATGCTGAAAGAAGAGAATGTATTATATGCTCCTTACGTCCAGACACAGGTCAAAGGAAGTCGTTCCATTGATGGGCAATTACTGTTGCATACCGGTCTTCTACCCATAAACTATGGTGCTTATAGTGCTCGCTTTCCTCATCATACTTATTATAGTATAGATAAAGCTTTTAAAGAAAAATATGAAGGAGGCGGAACCTGCTGCATGACGGTAGATAAGAAAGTTGTATGGAATGTTGCCATTGTTGCACAAGACTTTGGTTACGATAAACTTTTGGACAAGCCCTATTTTGTACTGGATGAAAAGACGGGACCACGTCATCGTTTGGGAGATGTCTCTTTTCTTAGACAGTGCGGAGAAAAGCTAGCTACGGAAGAATTATTCCCGACCGGTGGTCACACGTTGGTGCAGTGTGTTACCTACTCAGGCCATTCCCCGTTTATTATTCCGGAAGAAAGCAAACGGATAAGTTTTTCGGATAAGCTGCCGGAACGATTAAGGAATTATATGGTTGTGGCCAACTATACAGATTATGCAATAGGTCAATTTATAACTTTTTTGCGTTCTCAGAAGAAATTTGAGAACACGATGATTGTAATAACCGGTGATCATGAAGGATTTGGTTTGACAAGAAAACCACTTTATGAACATGCTTTAGGAAAAGATATTATATCCCCTGAGCGTTTCACACCACTGATTGTATTAAATTCCCCAGTACATTTGCGTTACGAGAAAGTCATGGGACAAGTCGATTTGTATCCTACTTTGTTGGATTTGCTTGGGGCAGATGATTATCCATGGAGAGGGTTGGGAGAGAGTATACTGTCTTCGGGGAAGAAAGCTTTTGCTATTTCTCCCCAAATGGAAATCATAGGTGATACAGTCGGTGTTTCTACGGCAGAGATTCAACATGCAAAGGATGCATGGAGAGTTTCAGATTTAATTATAAGTTGTGATTACTTTGCTCATGGTAGAACAGGAGATAAAAAATAAAAGATGAGGTATGAAAATAGTAGTGAATCCTACATACGAGCATTTGCGCAAGTTTATAGAGAGTGTTCCTGATACTTTTGAACGGGAAGGACGGATCATCTACTCCGGAAGGAATCTGATAAAAGTGATGGAAGTCGACGGGATAGAGATAAATGTGAAACGCTATGGAATTCCGGCTTTGGCTAACCGTATCGTCTATTCTTTTTTTCGTACTCCAAAGGGGAAACGTGCTTTTGAATATCCTCAAATGCTGCTTCAGAAAGGTGTTGAAACACCGGCTCCAATTGCTTATATTGAAGAACGGAAATGCGGGTTGATAAATTACTCTTACTTTATTAGTATGCAGTCACCCTATCAACGGAATTTCTATGAATTTGGAAATGCAGATGTCGAACGTTGTAAAGATCTCATTATAGCATTTGCACAATACACGGCCAATTTACATCAGGCGGGTATTATGCATCGCGATTACTCACCGGGTAACATCCTGTTTGATCAGATCGACGGAGAATACCATTTTATGTTGGTCGATATTAATAGAATGACTTTTGGAGAGATCAGTGTCGATATGGGTTGCGCTAATTTTGCCCGATTGTGGGGACAGAAAGCTTTTTTCGAAATGCTTGCCAAAGAATATGCGAAAGCCCGTCATGCTGACGAAGCTCATTGTGTGGAACGTGTTTTGGCATGTCGGAAGAAATTCTGGACTTATTTTGCGAAGAAACACATGGTAAAATATAAATTGGAACTATAGAATTATGCGTATTGTTCTGTTTTGTGAAAACAAATATGCTATTGATATATTGTATCCCATTTATCAGGAAGCATTGAAATCAGAAGATAACCAACTGTTGTGGTATATTCATCTTCCGAAGATTCCGGTATTCCCTTTGCAGAAAGAAGTTACCTATACGCATTCTATACAGGAAGTTTATGATTTCTCTCCGGAAGCAATATTTGTTCCGGGCAATATTGTTCCATATTATTTGCCTGGAGTGAAGGTGCAGGTGTTTCACGGATATGCTGCAGAGAAGAAAGATCATTGGGTGATCCGTCGGTATTTTGATACCTATTTTACGCAAGGTCCTTTCTTTACTAAGAAGTTTAAAGAACTGGCGGTAAAGTATGGTGATTTTGAAGTGGTGGAGACAGGATGGCCCAAACAGGATTGGATTAAAACCCATTGGCATGATTTTGATCAGGAACGGGAAAAGCTATTGAGAGAGCATGGTAAAAAGCAGATAGTGTTGTATGCACCAACGTTTTCACCATCTTTAACATCTCTTCCTGCATTAAAAGAAGCTTTGTTGCATTTAGTAAAGATGAGGGATATTGTATTGCTTCTGAAATTTCATCCGTTGACACGGAAGGAATGGATTGATGAATACAAGCAACTGGCTGAACAAGAAGAACATATTGTATGGGTGGATGGTTTTAACGTCACGAAGTATCAGTTGATGTCAGATGTGATGATAAGTGACACCTCTTCCACCGTTTATGAATTTCTTCTTCTAGGACGACCGGTCATTACCTATCGTACTATTGCAAAAGATATTTATTGGACTGATATAACCGATGTCACTCAGTTGATGGAAGCGTTTGAAAGAGCACAATATAATGAAGAAGACATCGCCAAACGTCGTTGGATTGTAGATAATTACGATCCTTATTTGGATGGGAAAGTTTGCAGGCGAATGCTGGATGCAGTAGCCGATTATATTCATCGTCATGGAGTACCCGAAAAGCGTAAGCTTAACTTGTGGCGGAAGTATACAAGCATAAAGAAATTTGGGAGAATAAAGAAGAGGTGAGAGAATAAATGTTGAATTTTAATTGAGCGAAATATGAAGTCATATGTTTTTCCAGGAAATATAGAAGACTCGATCCTCCAAATAGGAGGGAAGCCTTTTCCTTATATGCGCACAGCGCAATTCTCTGAGCTTGTGAAAGACTCGGAGAGAATGTTATTGCATTTGATAAACTGTCCGGAGGGACGTGTGATATTCTATACGGCCTCAGGAACAGGAGCGATGGATGCTGTGGTGACTAATTATGTCTCTCAATGTGAGAAAGCTTTTATTCTGGTAGGCGGATCGTTCGGACACCGTTGGAAGAATCTTTGTGATTATTATCACTGTCCGAACGAAATATTTGAGGTTCCTTTTGCTCGTGACATAGACTATGCGCAACTGGAAGAGCGGGTACGTACTTCTCGTCCTGATGTCTTTTTATGTCAACATCACGAGACCTCTACCGGACAACTTTATGATATGGAGAAGATTTCTGCTATCTGTAAGAAGTATGAGGTATCTTTGGTGGTAGATGCCATCAGCTCTTTCTTATCTGATACCTTGGATATGTCTGGCTGGGGCATTGATATCTGTATCACAAGTAGTCAAAAAGGTTTGAATATAGCTCCGGGATTGTCATTCTTGTTTCTTTCTCCCCGAGTGCTTCAGAAAGTTTTTTCACATAAATCTTATTATTTTGATTTTGAAGAGAATCTGAAGAATTTAGAACGCGGTCAAACTCCTTATAGTCCTGCTACTACCTTATTCCTTCAGTTACATGCACGTTTGCAGAGTGATATGAAGATAGGTGTGGACAATATCATTGCATCCGTACGGGCGAAAGCTCTTTATTTCCGTGAACTATGTAAACAAAATAATTGGGAAGTACCGGCCGAAGTACCTTCAAATTGCATAACAGGTTTCTTTGTTCGGAAAAATGGTGATATTCTTTTTAAGGAATTGCTGAAACAGGAGATTTTTATTATGCCTGGAGGAACTCCGAACTATTTCCGTGTGTCCCATTTAGGTGTTCAGACTAATAAAGATCTGGATGATTTGGCAAGGAGAATTAAAGAAATAGAAAACCGATAAATCTATATAGTTATGAAAGAAAAGAAAGTTAGAGTATTTACATCCGGCAGTTTTGACTTGTTCCATATTGGTCATTTGAATATTTTGGAGAAGTCAGCCTTATTGGGTGATGAATTGATAGTAGGGGTAAGTACGGATGAACTGATACAGCACTATAAAGGAATGCCGCCGATTATTCCTTTTGAGCAACGTATACGGATTGTTTCGTCTATCAAATGCGTGACGAAAGTGGTGAAGCAGGTGAAATTGACAGAGATAGCTCAATTAGAGAGAGAAAATATTGATATTGTAACTATAGGAGATGATTGGAAAGACAAATATTTGGAAGGATTGGAATGGATAAAGCAGCAACCCGGGAAGAGAGTGGTATATTTTCCGTATACTCCTGGTGTTAGTACGACGGGTATTAAGAAGAGAATTATAGAGAGTACAAATGAGATTATTGCGGCTGCGCTGCAACGGGAGGCTGAGTTGGATTATAACTGGCCGGAAGATGAGAAAAAGTAATGAAAGTAGAATTTAAATCTTATTGAAATGTTAGTCTCATTATTAATATCCACATATAATTGGAAAGAGGCCCTGTCTCTTTGTCTTTATAGTGCTTTTGCGCAAACAGTGAAACCTGCTGAGATCCTGATTGCAGACGATGGCTCGCGTGAGGATACGCGACAGTTGATTGATGAAATGCGTGCGAAAACAGATATTCCTATTGTGCATGTGTGGCATGAAGATAAGGGATTTAGAAAAACAATAATCTTAAATAAGACTTTGTTGAAAGCTAGCTACCCGTATATTATTCAAATTGATGGTGATATTATTCTGGAAAAGCATTTTATTGCAGATCATCTGGAACTGGCAGAAAAAGGATATTTTGTATGTGGGAGCCGTGTGTTGTTGGGACGTAATTCTACATCTCGTTTGTTGAAAGGAATGGAGAGATATCCGGCTTTTTTTAATCACAATCTTGGTTTTATCTTGAATGCTTTTCGTTTTCGTCCTCTTCGTAAGTACTTGGCTACACGTTATGCTAAGGATAGTATGTGGAGAATTCGTGGTTGTAATATGGCTTATTGGAAAGATGATATTATGAAAGTGAATGGCTATAATGAGGATTTGGAGATGTGGGGACAAGAAGATGTTGAGGTTTCATATCGTTTAGTTCATTCGGGAATTCAAAAAAAACAGTTGAAAATGGGAGGGGTTGAATTCCATCTATATCATAAGTTTGCTTCTCGCGCAAATTTGCCATATCATGAGCAAGTATTGCATAAGGTAATTGAGGAGCAGATTGCTTGGTGTGAAAATGGAATTATAAAAGATAAACGTTAATTCGTTTTGAAGAACAGAAGGAATACTGTTATATCAGAACTCCTTCTGTTTTTTATTTATTGCCTATGTTTGCATGAGAATAGGATATGGATTTTATATAGAAAAAGAATTAACTTTTTCATTCTTTTTTTGAATTTATTGGTATGCCCAAGTAATGGCAAGATTTCTTTAAAAGAGGAAGCCTCTAATGTAGAGCATTCAATAAGTCCCTTGCTTAAAACAGGTGGAAAAGATTCTTTAAACCATTTAATTCTTTCTTGATAAAGTTTTTGTGCATTTGAGCTGACTCCTCCTGCATCACATTCAGAAATAATGACTGGAAGATGGCGATATGAACATTTTTCAATAATAATGCACTGAAAACTATGTATCCAGTCTGCGGCTATCCTATATTGAATATTATATCTTCTCCCTTCAAAAAGACTACGATGAATAAAGCAAGATTGATGACATAAAGAGTCGTTTGAAAGAAATAGGAAATCAGGAATGTCTGGATAAACCCTGATTCTGTTTTGCTTATTTTTTCTTCGTAGTTGATCATCTCCATATAGATATTGTGTACCATCAAATGGAATTTGGCTGAGGATATCGTTTATAAGACAATCGCCCGAATTTAGGAAATACAGGTACTCTCCATTTGCTTGATCAATCCCTTTGTTCATGCCATCATAGATTCCTTTGTCTGGCTCAGAACTCCAAAAAGAAAGATGGGTGGTTGATTGAGCGTAAGCAACGATTGTTTCTTTGCTGCCATCTGTAGACCCTGCATCAATAATGATGTGTTCATAAGATAAGAACGATTGTTGCTTGATACTTTCTAAAGTTCTAATTAGACCTTTATTGTTATTGAAATTTACAGTTATAATACTGAGAACTGGTTTATTCATATATTCTTTATTCTATTGCTTTTTTATAAGTTTCTAACGTTCTTCTAGCAGCTTCTTCCCATGAATAACGTTTTAGCTGTATATCTCCTAAGCGAATGAGGTGTTTACGCTTTTCTTTGTCATGTATGATTTCTGCAATTGTTTGGCATATTGAATCTATTGAATATGGATTAAAATATGCTGCGGCATCTCCGGCTATTTCAGGGAAGCAACTCGTATTGCTTATGGCGATAGGGCAATGACACGCATATGCCTCTAATATTGGAATACCAAATCCTTCATATAACGAAGGGTATACAAATAGTAATGCTCTAGAATATAGTTCGCTTAATGAACTATCAGAGGCTTTTATATGGATAGTATATTTAAGAATATTCATTTGTGTAAGTTGAATAACTTCAGCTTTTTTCAGTTGTTTTCCAGTATAAACAACATATAAATCTGGTTCTGTTTTTCGTAAATTAGCGAAAGCTTTCATGAAACGTTGGAAATTTTTGTATGGCGTACGGTCACCAACATATAGGAGGTATCTCTTGGGTAATTTTAGTTGATATTTCCCTGTAAAAGGTTTCATGCTTGTTCCATGATAGATAACGTCAATTTTTTCAGGAGATATACCTAATATATCAATGATATCTTTTTTGGTGTTTTTACTAATTGCTATAATCCGTTTGGCATTATTGATCACCTCTTTTTTTTGTCTTATTTGTGTTTGTGAGTCAGGTACAAGTTGAGGGAATTTCTCATGTACCATATCATGTACAGTAATGACATATGGATTGTCTCCTATATATTGGAAAAAATAGGGATCATAATAGGTTGGGTGGAATAAATAGTTCTCTTTTCTCTTCAATAATTTTCTTGTGAATTTATAATTTAATCTTTTCAAACAATGTGAATTTAGCTTATATATGAATCTAGGCAAAGGGATTCTGTGTTTGGCTAGTTTCCATTTTGATAAATAGTAATTAATAGAAAATAATATCGTTATTTTATAGTTTATTGGGATTCTCCGGATTATCTCGCAGAAATATCTTGATATTCCTCCGAATCGTTGCATCTCGAATATCTGGGAGTCATATAGTATATAAGGTGCTTTCATAAACGTTATAAGTTTCTTTAACAATAAGATGTTTTTGCTTTGATAAGAAAATATCAATAAATAATGAATTTTATTTACGCTTTTGCTGTATTGTCTTAATTTTATAATCAAGACTACTAGAATAATATTACAAAGTTAAAAAAAAAACTAATGTGACTCTAGCTTCAAAGGATAATTAACATGTTATTATGTTACTTAGATTATTGATATTATTATTCACTTTTAACAAGGCTGTTCTTGTTAATCTACAGTTGTATATCTTAATATCTCCTAAAAGATAAATCTCTTTAGTCATATTTCTAATATAAGTTGGTATCTTTGTTTATGTATATTTTCTTTACAAGAAATATGGATGTCTTTTTAACATATAAACCTTAATATGATGATAATAAAGTTGAAGTGTGGATTGTTTGTTTGATGTTCATTAGTTAATGATTAAATATTGGGGAAATATATTCCTTAATATGCTATGTTGTGAAATGTTATATGATTTGGATGTTAAACAAAACTAAGCTGAAACGTGAAAAAGAAACTACTTTATATAGATCATAGTTTTCATAATAAAACTAAGTCTGCACAATTCTTAGAAGAACTTCTTTGCTCTGCGTATGATGTTGAAACTTGTGATTTTGATCCTTATGATAAAAATCCTGATATAATTTTTGATTCTTTCACTGGGCGTGATTTTGATGTGTTAGTTTTATTTCAGGTAATGCCTAATATTAAAAAACTAAAAGAACAAATTAGTTTCAAATATCCTGTTTTTTTTCCTATGTTTGATGCTTCTGGAGGATTAGATGATGCTTTTTGGGAGCAATATCGTGAATTTAATATCATTAATTTCTCTTATTCTTTACATAAAAGACTTCTAAAATTAGGATTATCATCTTATTATATACAATATTTTCCTAAGCCTATTGAAACTTTCGACTTTGGAGATCCAGCTCATGTCTTTTTTTGGCAAAGAGTGACGGATTTGGGTATTGATATGGTTGAGAAACTACTGAAAAAGAATTCATATAATAGAATTCATCTTCATAGAGTTTTGGATCCTTTTCAAACTTTTAGATCACCTTCTCGTTGTATTGCCGATAAGGTTGAATATTCTGATTGGTATGATACCCGTGAAGAAATGCTCAAAGATGTAGAATCATGTGCCTTTTATATTGCTCCCCGGTTGTATGAAGGTATTGGAATGAGTTTCTTAGAGGCTATGGCTATGGGGAGATGTGTAATTGCTCCTAATTTTCCGACAATGAATGAATATATTGTTCATGGTGAAAATGGTTTCTTATATGACTATCATTATCCAAAATCTATTCGAATAAATAATATTGATAGAATTCAAAAGAATGCATATGAATATGTAAAAGAAGGGTATGCTCAGTGGGAGGTGAATAAATATAAAATCCTAGATTGGCTAGAAGCACCATTAGGTGGAAGTGTTCCATTGCCTATGGAGAAACAAAAGAAAGAGTTTATTATTAAGAAATACACCTTTTGTGGGAAGTTCCCTCTGTTAATTTTAGAAAGTAAACCATATAAAAGATATTATAAATTATTCGGTAGTTGGTGCGTATGGAAATGTAAACGAAAAGGAAATAAGATAATATTTTATTTGTTTGGTTTCATTCCTGTTTGGAAGGCTTCGTATTGGTAGTTATTGTTGTTTTGTGGAAAATAAGAATAGGTATTGTTGTGACACATTTCTTTGGAAATATTATTTGTATCAAACATTTTTTTTGATAACATTTTATAATTAAAATGAGAGACATTTTTATTTTACTACGTGTTCATCAGTGGCTTAAAAATATATTTGTTTTTTTGCCATTATTTTTTGATCGACAGTTAACTGTCTGGTCAAATCTGTCCATATGTATTACTGCCTTTTTTTCTTTTAGTTTTGCTGCAAGTTCTATCTATTGCTTTAATGATATTTATGATGTAGAAAAAGATCGTACTCATCCTAAAAAGTGTAAGCGACCAATAGCATCTGGAAGTCTATCTAAACACATGGGTTATCTATTGATGATAATTTGTGCGGGACTATCTTTGCTTATAGCCTTATTTATCCCTGCTATGGCACGGCATAATTTGTTGATTATTATAGCTTTCTATTATATATTAAATATATTCTACTGCATAAGATTGAAGCAGATTGCATTAGTTGATGTTTTTATTATTGCATTTGGGTTTGTTTTACGCATTTTGATTGGAGGGCTAGCTACTGGAATCTCAATTTCACAGTGGATAGTATTGATGACTTTTTTGTTGGCTTTGTTTTTGGCATTTGCTAAACGGAGAGATGATGTTGTGATATATGAGGGGACTGGTTTAAAACCACGTAGGAATGTGAATCGATATAATCTTCAGTTTATGAATCAAGCAATTTCTATAATAGCTTCTATCACAATGATGTGCTATATTATGTATACAGTTTCTGATGAGGTAGTCGAACGTATGCATACTTCCTATCTTTATGGAACATCGGTTTTCGTATTGGCAGGCATAATGCGTTATTTGCAAATAACTATTGTAGATGTAAAAAGTGGTAGTCCTACAAAGGTTTTGATGACTGATCGTTTTATTCAAATTTGTATTGTTGGGTGGGTTACTACATTTTATGTAATTTTGTATTGTTAAAAGAATGATTATGGATACAATTGTGGCTTTTGATTTCGATGGAACAATTACAAGGAAAGATACTTTACTTGAATTTATAAAATTCGCTAAAGGGAATATTGCTTTTTATACAGGATTTTGTTTTTATATGCCAATTCTACTTGCTTATAAATTAGGACTGTATCCTAATTGGAAAGTAAAACAAAAAATATTCACCTATTTTTTTCGAGGTACATCTCTTGTTGATTTTAATAAGTTGTGTAATGATTTTTTTTTAGAGAGAGGGCGGAATTTAATTTACCTTTCTGCTGTTGATAAAATACGAAAGCATCTTGAGCAGCATGATAAGGTGATGATTATTAGTGCTAGTATTGAGAACTGGGTAGAACCTTTTGCTCGTTATTTAGGAATAGATTATATTTTGTGCACACAGGTTGAGACAGACCTCAATGGAATATTAACTGGAGCTTTTTTGACTTCTAATTGCTATGGGGCAGAGAAAGTAAAAAGGCTAGTAACTTTCTTTCCAGACCGTAAAAGTTACTATTTGATAGTATATGGTGATAGCAAGGGAGATCGTGAATTACTAGCTTATGCGGATGAAAAATATTATAAATTATTTCAATAATGAATATCTTACTAATTTTAATTAGTGTATTATTAAATTGTGCTGCACAACTTTGCATTCGCAAAGGAATGCTTATAATTGGTGAAGTGGAAATGAGCAGCATTGTAAGAAGCTTAGGCATAATGATTACTAATTTGTGGTTATGGGGGGCTATGATAAGTTATGCAGTAAGTATACTCTTGTGGATTGTAGTACTTTCTAAGGTTGAGGTTAGTTTTGCATATCCTTTTTTAAGTATTGGATATGTAGTGGCAGCTTTGGTTGGTTACTACTTTTTTGGAGAATCACTCAGTTTAATTCGTGTTGCGGGTATTATCATAATTTGTGTTGGCGTATATTTAATTTCAAGAAGTTAATATGAAATATTATATTTTTGGTGGTAATGGTTTTGTGGGACGTTATCTTGCAAATGCTTTATTGGAGAGAGATAAACGGGTAGTCGTATGTGATTTACAATCTCATATAGATAAACGTATAAATATTGGTTGTGAATATATAGTTGTTGATATTTGTGATAGAAATATTCTTCAACAACTACCGATAACCTCAGACGATATAGTTATTAATATGGCTGCTAATCAGTATCATGCTAAGGTACCACGAAACCGAAAAGAATATTTTTATAGTGTAAATACGGAAGGGACTCGTAATATACTTAGTACAGTTTATGAAAAGGGTTGTCGTTATTATTTAATGTTTACTACAGATATGACGTATGGTAAGCCGCAGTATTTACCTGTTGATATAAGGCATCCTCAGAATCCATTTGGCCCTTATGGGCAGAGTAAGAAGGCGTGCGAAGAGATATGCTTTGAATATAGGAAGAAAGGGATGAATATAACTATTATGCGTCCACGTATGATTAATGGGCCAGGACGGCTTGGTATTTTGGTGAAACTATTTAAATTAATTGATCTTAATTTTCCTGTCCCTACCATTGGTAGCGGTAAGAATCATTATCAAATGATTTCTGTATTTGATTGTGTTACTGCAATCTTATGTGCAATTGATAAAGGCTTTCCTAATAAAGAGTATAATTTAGGGTCCAAAGAATCTCCTGATATTCGAACTTTGTTAAAAGGTGTAATAACTATAGCTAATTCGAACTCTATTGTTGTTCCTACACCAGGGAGATTGGTGAAATTTATTCTTAACATTTTGGATTGTATAGGACTGCCCCTAATGTATAAAGAACAATTTATGATAGCTGATGAAGAATATATACTTGATATTAGTGAGACTGAAAAAGATTTAGATTGGCATCCTAAATATAATGATGAAGAAATGTTGAAAGAAGCTTATACAATATACAAGGAAAAAAGAAAACAGAAAGGATGATAAATATGAAGAGAGATTGTATGATTTGTGGAGTAATAAGTCCAGTGATAATAGGAACTGGCATCCTGTCTATTTTAGTATTATCTTTGTTGCTAGCATCTATATCTTTCATTTTGGGAATTAGTATTACAGGTTGTATATTTCCTTTAGCCGTTGTATGTAGTGGAGGAATAGTTGCTTTTGAAAGTCGAAAGGATCAAAGGGCTATTTGGATGAACCTGGTTGTGTATATTTTATTGGTAATGTTATCTCTATTTGTGTCTTCTTTGACTTTTGACTATTCATGGGATGGGCTAGCATATCACCAAGACATTATTCTCCAATTGAAAGAAGGCTGGAACCCAATATATACTCATCATGCGCCTAATGCTAATGAGATCTTAGCTATTTGGGTAAATCATTATGCAAAGGGATTGGAGACCCTTTCGGCTGTTGTTTATGCATTTACTAATGATATAGAAACAGGGAAAGCGATAAACTTCTTGTTAATTATATCATCTATTTGTTTTGCATTTAACTATTTGTCTATATCTTGGGGGAATTTAACTATAAGAAAAAGATGGTTTTATACTTTAATTTTTTCTTTATCTCCTGTTGTTGTGGCACAATGGCTCACTTTTTATATTGATTGGAGTATGTATTCTTTATTACTGATATTAGTATCGTTATTATTATCAGTAAATAGAATCACTTTATTACATTCTTTTTGTATTATAGGAGTTTTTGTGCTTGCTTTTTCTATAAAATTTAATGTTGCATTTTGGGTGAGTTTCTTGATGCTATTTTTTATTATATATTATTTATATGTAAAGAAATACTCTGTTGCCTGTCCTTTGATTTTTTTATCTGTTGGAGGAAGTTTAATTGGAATTTGTTTGGTGGGGTTTAACCCATATATTACTAATATTATTGATCATTCAAATCCTTTTTATCCATTATTGGGTGAAGGAAATGTTGATATTATGCTTGATCAAACTCCATTAAATATGAGAGGAAGGTCTGCTTTGGAAAATATAATAATCTCATTGTTTTCTCATGCAGCTGCTGATCCATCATGGAATGCCGTTTGGGCTTTCCCCTTACAATTTAGTAAACATGATATTGTAAGTATTGGTTATTCTGATGCTAGATTATCTGGTTTTGGGGTATTGTTTAGTGGAATCCTACTGCTATGCATATATTTATATTGTAGGTGTAAAATGGAGAAAAAGGATAGAAAAACTTCTTTATTAGTGCTTTTTGTATTATTTCTCAGTCTTTTTATTCTGCCATCAGGTTGGTGGGCTAGATATGTTCCATTTTTTTACGGTTTTCCATTATTAATGGTGTTGTTTACCGAACGAGGATATTTATCATTGGTAAATGTGATATTAAGAAGATTTATTTACTGTTTGATAGTAGTAAATGTTGGAATTATCGGTTACTCTACATTAAAATATCATGCTCTTCCCTATTTAAGACACTCCAAAGAGGCCTTGGAGATTGTAAGGAATGCTAATAATCCTAGATTGTTTTTAGATAGAAATGTTGGTTTTAAAATAAAATTGGATCAACATAATATTCCATATATAGAGAAAAAGGATACAATTGGGATGAATGTTAACTTAGGATTATTGCCGCCTGTTTGGATTTCTTCTACAAAAAAATAAGTTGGAATGTGATTTATTATTTCCTTTTATATAATTAAGCTAATAAAGTCTCAATCGCATAGTATCAAGTTGGTGATATAATTGCAATAGAAGGTTTATTTAAATGTCTAATTTCTTGAGTATTTCATATATATTTCCTAATTTTGTTTCCTATTTAACTAGTAATTAATTAGTTTCTGAATATATAATAGTGAACTCTGAATAAACATGGATGATAAATTATTGGAAACAAGACAGGAAGAAGGTAAGCCTTTGGTTACAGTTGTAACTATAACTTTTAATTTGATAGCAAAGAAACGTGAAGCTTATATTAAACAATGTATAGAGAGTGTTCATAATCAAACATATTGTTGCATTGAACATATAATAATTGATGGAGCATCTAATGATGGCACATTAGAACTTTTGAAACAGTATCAGGATCGTAATTATATTAAGGTGTATTCTAGTCCGGATAAAGGAATCTATGATGCAATGAATAAGGGAATTGCTCGTGCTAATGGTAAGTATATTAATTTCCTTAATTCAGATGATTTTTTTCACAATAAAGAAGCTGTAAAAATAAGTGTTAAATATCTAGAGGAAACCGCAGCAGATTATTCATTTGCAGATGCAATGTTATTGTATGAGGATGGTAAAGAATATTTGTGGGAAGGCGATGTCTCTAAACTTCTTTGGGGATCACATTACTGTCATCAAACAATGTTTGTTCGGACAGATTTATTAAAGAAGGTTGGTGGTTTTGATATTTCTTATAAGATCTCTGCTGATACAGAAATGATGATTCGGTTATATGCGCAGAAAGCTATTTATGTGAAGGTCCCTTCTTGTATTGTGAGTTATCGTGTTGGTGGATATTCGTCTCAAAATCAGCTTCAGTCACGTATTGATCACTCTACTGCTTTTTATAAAAGTATAGGAAAGGATATTGGGCTTAGTGTAAATGATTGTTTTCTTTGTTGGAATCAATCTTTTTTTGATGAACTCCCAAAGAATCAGCAATTGGAGTTAATTCTTAAGATTCCCTTGGAATACGGGCAGGAGTATTTGTTACGTGAATTTGTGGCAAGAATGCACGTTAGTTCAGAGATGTTAAGTAATAAGTGGTATTACCTTTTCGGATTTGTCCCTATTGTGAATTGTGAGTATAAAGGGAATAAGAGATATCTCCGTCTTTTTGGTATTCTAAATATTCTAACATCAGTTGAATATAAGAGGAAAAAGAAGTTTTATTTGTTAGGAGTGTTGCCGGTATTGAAAGTGAAACGTTATATATAAGTGTGATGGGAAGAATATTATTTGTATATCCGCATAATTTCTTGGAGTGTAATATGGGGACTAATATTCGTGTATATTCTCTTGCTAAAGAATTAAACTCGCAAGGATATAAAATAGATTTGTATGCATTTCGTAACTTTCTTTCTACATATGATAATTTCGATGAGATGAATCGCCGAGATAGGATTGTGGATACCCTCTATTTATATGATTATAGAAATACACTTTTATTTAGGAAAAAAACAAAATTTCAACGATATCTGAGTCGTGTTCTACATAATGAGGAATTAGAAAATTGGGTAACTCCTTGTATGCTTAAGCAATTTAATGAGATCACTTCTTCTGTAGTATATGATTATATTATTATGTTTTATGTCTATACGGCGGACCTGGTTGCTACGAGTAATTATAGGGGAAGTGCGAGTAAAATATATTTTATGGAAGATCTGCTGTCTGTTGCTCATTTTGTTTCAGGTAGAAATAAATATATAGGTGGATTATTGAATAGTGAAATTAAGCGGATTTCTTATTTTGATAAGGTAGTTTGTATATCTTCGGATGAGAAGACCTTATTTGAGAAGCTACTTCCTAATAAACGATTTTATTTCTTACCACATTTAATTAGTAAGAAGGAATTAAAAAATAGACCTGTTAATAAGGTTATGAGAGTCTTATTTATTGGCTACGATAATGAATATAATATAGAAGGTATGCAGTGGTTTTTTAAGAATGTATATTCTCATATACTTGTAAATATAGAAATCATTGTAGTAGGAAAGGTTGTTAAGTATATCGATTGTGATTATACAAATTTGAAAAAAATTGAATATGTAGAGGATTTGCATGAATTGTATTCAAAAGTAGATATTGTAATTTGTCCGTTACAAAATGGCACTGGAATGAAGATTAAGGTTATTGAAGCTATGAGTTATGGTATACCGATTGTCTGTACTTCTCGAGGGGTTGATGGATTGCCTGATAAAAATAAAAATGGCTGTTTGGTAGAAGATACTCCTGAGGGATTTGCAAATGCAATAAATCAGTTAGTGGCAAATACGGTTTTCTATCAAGAGTGTCAAAGACGAATTAATGAATATTTCCGAGAAATATTGGATTGGACTGTATATAAAGAAATGCTACCAACATTACTTGACTAGAGTCGTTTTTATTAAATGATATGCAAAGTCTATTATAGACTTTGCATATCATTTAATTTTTTATAATAGCCATTGAGCGCGATAAGTTTATCGTGTGTGCCTCGTTCTACTATTTCTCCTTCGTAAAGAACACATATTTCATCTGCATTTTTTATGGTACTTAGACGGTGAGCAATAGCAATAGTTGTACGTGATTTCATTAGTCGTTCCAAAGCTTCTTGTACTAAACGTTCGGACTCTGTATCAAGGGCGGAGGTGGCTTCATCCAATATAAGGATAGGGGGATTTTTTAGAATGGCACGTGCTATACTAATGCGCTGTCGCTGTCCACCTGATAAACGTCCACCACGGTCACCAATCATTGTGTCATAGCCTTTTTCTGTCTCCATAATAAAATCGTGTGCGTTGGCTATTTTAGCAGCTTCTATAACTTGCTCCATTGTTGCATTTTTTACTCCAAAGGTAATATTATTATAGAAACTGTCGTTGAATAGAATGGCTTCTTGATTTACATTTCCTATTAAAGAGCGTAAACTATGTATAGAGACATCTTTTACATTTTTTCCGTCAATTAATACTGCCCCTTCACTTATATCATGGTAGCGTGGTACTAGATCAACTAAAGTTGATTTTCCTGAACCTGATTGTCCTACCAAAGCGATAGTTTTTCCTTTGGGAACAACGAGATTGATATTCTTTAATACAGGTCTACCACTAATGTAACTAAAACTTACATTCTGAAATTCGAGTTTGTCCTCAAAGTTGTTTAATGCAATGGGATTTTCAGGATCTTTTATGTTGCTCTCAGCTTTTAATATCATATCAATACGCTCCATACTAGCAAGTCCCAAAGGAATATTATAGAAAGCTTTTGAGAATTCCTTCAAAGGATTAATGATGCTATAAAGGATAACAAGATAAAAAATAAAAGTTGCGGCACTCATTGGTGAGTATGTGTTACTTAAAATTAATGCCCCTCCGAACCATAATACTGTGATAATGACACATGTACCGAGAAATTCACTCATTGGATGTGCTGAGCTTTGTCGAATAAGCATTTCATTCATAGCATTTCTAAAGTCGTTGTTTATTTTAGTAAAACGTGCAGACATTTTTCTCTCGGCTATAAAAGCTTTGATAATACGCAGACCTCCTAACGTTTCATCTAACTGCGACATGATATCACCCCATTGAGACTGTGCTGCAGAAGATTGTCGTTTCAATTTACGGCTAACTACTCCCATAATCCATCCAGCCAAAGGAAGAATAACAATAACAAATAATGTCATTTGCCAACTAACGGAGAACAAAGTAATGAAGCATACTATGAGGGCGATAGGATTGCGTATAAGCATGTCTACAGAGCTTGTTAAGGAATTTTCTACTACAGTGACATCTGAACTCATGCGGGCAATAATGTCTCCCTTACGTTCTTCAGAGAAAAAACTGATAGGTAGACTTAACACTTTGTCATATACTTGGATACGAATATCCCGTACAATGCCGGTACGTAGAGGAATCATAATAGCGGATGATGCAAAATATCCTGTTGTTTTTAGGAGGGTTGCAAAGATTAGAATACATCCCATAATAATAAGTACAAAGAAAGGGCCATGAACGTCTATGGCGTGGCTTATCCAATAAGAAACATTATTCATTATTATATCTTTGTCCAAATGGCTAATATCCATTGGTTGATACTCATAGACATTTGTATCAATTTTGAATAGAATGTTCAAAATAGGAATAATTGCTAAGAATGAAAATACATTAAGCCATTGGGAAAGAAAATTTAATATCAGTGACCATACAAGATACTTGCGATATGGCATGATATATCGCTTCATCAAAACAAAAAACTGTTTCAGCATAAACTAAATATTTTATGTACATAAGATGCAGCAAAGATACGAAAGAATATTAAGAGTGCCAAGTAAGTTATCTTCTAATTTTTTATAGAGTAAGGAGTTGTGCTTTTGATTTCAGTGTTTACTAGTGTTGGCTTTATATCGTTTTAGCTGAGTTTCGGTTTATAAGATGAAATTAAAAAAATGTATTGAGATATAATTTTACTTTTATATAGCTCCAAATACAACACCATTCTTCGTATGAAGTATGTTCTAATTTTTCTATTTTATTATCATATTTTTCTTTTTGAGCTATATGGGAAAATTTTCTACGTACTTTTAAGATCTCTATGATGTAAGGGGTAAAGAGATATTTGTAGATATTTTTGCTATTTATTTCATAAAAAGAAGAAAGAGTAAACATGATAGGAGAATGAAAGGTTAACGCGTGAAAATGAAAGAAAACGACTTTGAAGTGTTTGGACGTTTTACTCTCTATACCATATAATTTTCCTCTTTTCTTTATAAAATTGTATTGTTGCATATTCCATGGAGCAACCCCACCTCCTAAATGTTGAAGCTCATATACTCCTTCAAAACGCGTGCACCAATCGTCTAAGTATTTTTGATCTCCAAATTTTCCATTTTCTACTCTATTATAGCACCATTTAATACAAGATTCTCTCCACCATTCTAAAACTGTACGTGCTTGAATATTATTTTTGAAATATACAAATTGTACGCAATACTTACCAGAAGTTTCTGTTTGATTATATTTTTCAGTATAGCGATGTTCGGTTATCATTACAGAATTGTTTCCAATTTCATCGATAAGAACTTGAGGTGAAGAGAAAAAGAATAAATCAGCATCAATATATGTACAGCTTTCTACATTATAGTGATTTAGAACATAAAGAATTGTAGAAGATGTACATGTCCAACAGTATTCTCCTAGTGAACGATTACTTTTTGCAGTTAAAAGAGCCTCATCCTCAAATTCATTTAAGGATATTACTGTGATATTGTTAAAATGGTACTTTTGGAAAAAATTGTAGCAAATATCATCAAAGGCAAATATATATAGATGGAATTTAGGACAATGCCTGCATAATGAATTATACATGGCTAATCCCCTAGATAAATAGTGAGAATCGAATAATGTGCAAAAAGTTAACATGATATTTGAATTAAAAAATAGAAAATAAGTTGCTCCAAAATCTTTGTCTTTTTTCTTTTTTAGATAGTAAAGAAACAAAATATTCCGTTATGGCTTTTCTAGCTTTCAAAGATTCTTTTATGTCCAATTTTTTTAGCATAATAGGTGTTTGGGATAAATTAACAGCATAGCGTGTATCTTCACCACAATGGGTTCCACCTATTCCATCCATACCATTTTGAAAAACTAAAGATCTTCCTGGATATAGTGTTAATTTATTATGTATTAGAGCGGAAGCATACCATCGTATTGCCCAAGAGTCTACTTCTCCTCTTATTTGAGCTTTGAGCATTTCTGTATATGGATAACTATTATTAAAATCAAATTCCCTACATTTTTTTTGGTTTATTATTTCATCTAAGAGTGCTTGTGCATTAGGATTGAATAAATCCCACCCGCGCTTCCAAGTTCCCCAGCCCCAACAGTCGGCAGTTTTAATAAAAAAACTTTCCGGAATTCTCTTTTTTACGGGGTACATATACCCATGTATGCTAATAACATCTTTCTCATTTTGATAAAGCTCTAAGGCTTCGTTCATGTATTGTAAGAAATATGCTGAAGTAATTAAATCGTCCTCAACAATAATGCCTTTTCCGTATTTGTTGATTACTGAGGTTACCCCGTCAATAATGCTGTTAGCAAGTCCCCAATTATATGCTCGTTCAATAATTTGAATACTTTTGAATCCTGTTATTGTTTGTATATATTCTCTGGTTTTATTTACTCCATTTTCCGCTTCTTCGTTTTTGGGACCATCAGAATATATTATTAAATCACTGTTAGCTGCTTCTTTATTTTTTAATAGTGCTTCTACCGTTTGTCTTGTATGTTCAGGGCGTCGGTAGGTGAAGAGAATTATTGGTGCTAGGTTCATATGTTCTTAGTTTTAATTTATATTAGTCACTTATATGTTATTTAAAATTGTTTTTATTTGGTCGCACACATATATTATTTTGTCATTGGTGAGTGTGGGATACATTGGTAAAGAAAATATTTCTTTTGCTGCTGCTTCTGTTTTAGGTAAATCTCCTTCTTTATAGCCTAAACATGAGTACCCAGTCATTAGGTGAATTGGCCAAGGATAACTGATATTGAGGAATATGTTTCTTTCTTTTAGTCTAGATATTATAAGGTCCCGCTTAGGATGTCGGACGACATAAAGATAGTAGGAATGTTGATTGTGCGTAGATACTTCTGGTAGAATTAGGGTGGTGTCTTTTAATAATTGAGAATATAAGTCTGCAATCTCACATCTACGTTTGATATAATTATCTAACTGCGGAAGCTTGGTTAGTAAAATAGCGGCCTGCACTTCATCCAATCTAGAGTTATAGCCATGCTCTATTGCATAATAAGTTTTTTCGGCTCCATAAAAACGCAATCTCTTAAGTCTCTGTTCGATATCTTTATCATTTGTCAGTATTAATCCACCATCTCCGTAAGCACCCAATACTTTTGTTGGGTAAAATGATGTTGTAGAAATATTGGACATAGATCCGGCCTTTCTATGCTTATATTGGGCTCCGTGTGCTTGGGCACAGTCTTCAATGATGTATAAGTGATGTTTATGAGCAATATCGATTAGTGGATCCATATCAACACATTGCCCAAAAAGGTGAACTGGTAATATACATTTTGTTCTAGGAGTAATCTTCTCTTCTAAGAGATTCGTATCCATTAAGTAAGTATTAGGGTTGATGTCCACAAAAGTAGGCGTAGCTCCAACCGTAACAATGGCGGAAACTGTTGGTATTGCAGTATTTGAGACTGTTAATACCTCATCTCCAGGGCCAATGCCCAAACTTCGGAGACTCAGGATTAAAGCGTTAGTTCCATTATCAACTCCTATAGCATAATTCGTGCCACAATAATTGGCATATTCCTTCTCAAATAATTTAACTTTTTCTCCAAGAATAAGTTGTCCTGATTCAAAAACTTCGTTTACAGCCTTTAATATCTCTTCCTTATGTTGGGCGTATTCGTCCAAATAATTCCAAACTCGAATTTCCATATGCCTTATGTTTTTCTATTTATTCTTATATTTCTGAAAATCTCGGTAATTTCTTATATAGTCATTTTCATCGAATATATCAGAGGCTAGAACTAAACAGATCGAGCCAGAGGAAAATCCTTGTTCTGCAGCCCAAATTCCTGGAGGTATATGTAATCCATAAAAAGGTCGATTTAATAAAATAGTTCTTTTATTGACTCCATCGTCTAAAATGACTTCGAAGCTACCGCTTGCAGCAATTAATAATTGATGGCATTTTTTATGAGCATGTGCTCCACGAGCTTCTCCACCAGGTATATCATAGGAATAAAATACTCGCTTAATATTAAATGGAACATGTATATTGCTATATACTGGGGTTAAATTTCCTGCTGCATCTTCAAATTTAGGTAGCTCTATTATAGAACAATCAAATACGTTCATGGCCTTTCCTTTGATTTTATTTTAATGAATTCATTATAATCAAATATGTAATCTTCTTCTGTATATACGGTAGAGGATAAGATTAGTGCCAGAGAGTTTGTAGAAAAGTTCTCCATTCTTCTCCATGTTTTTGGGGGTACATATATTCCATAATAAGACCGGTTAAGCGGGAAAGTTTGTTCTCCACTACCATCACCTTTGTCTAGAACTACATCGAAACTACCCGAGAGGGCAACTATAAATTCTTCATTTTCTTTATACGCATGGCTACCACGTAGCTCTCCGCCAGGAACATCGTAAATCCAATAAACTCTTTTTATTTCAAATGGTACATTTTTGAGTTCTTCAATAATTGATAAATTACCTCGCCTATCTAATATTTTAGGTAATTGTGTGATCTGTATGTCCTTCTTTTGCATATTCGCAATGTGTGTTATTAATGAATATATTGGCTTTGCAAATATATGAATAAAGAATAAAAGATCCTAGAAATGAACAAATATTATAAATTTGTTAATCCTAAATAGTTTTGGTATTGCTAAATTGTTCTATACTAATAGATAGATATAGCAAAAGTCTTCATGAATAAAACTTTAGCTACGTTGTTCTTATAATTGCTAAATAGCCAACGTATGAGAGGTAGTTCAGTCTCCAATTTCTTCTTTAGACAATCCTGTTGTTTGAATGATTGCATTAATTGGTACTCCTGCGGACTTTAGTTTGCGGGCAATCCCAAATTGCTTCATCTTTGCACTTTCTGCCCTACTTTCCTCTTTACCTTCAATCCATCCGGTGCTAATTACGCTTTTTTGATATCGTATCGCTTCCATATCTCTGTAATAAGCCTGTTTTTCTGTCTCGTTCAGAAGATCTATGCTAAGGCGTTCTCTGGCTTCCGGCACTCCTTTAGCTGTGTCAGTATTTTTATTTCTCCAGTTTTAAGGAATCGTATCCACTCATCAAGTGGAGTGCGGGCTATTTGATCAAATTCGTTAACTTTTAGGACATAATATTGGGGAAATATATCACCGGCTTCTTTACCTACAAATAACTCTTTTTGGCGGACGGATAACTGTAAAACGTCCTCTGGGACGTGCAGACCACGGAAAAATGTTTTTCCATGATATACATAATCTTTGCCTTGACCTAAGTCAAAATATACGATATTAATGGAATAGACTTTGCGTACATTACTGTAGGCATCTCCTAATCCGATATAGTCTGTAATGGCTTTAGATACTCCATAAAGCATTCGATGAAAATAATCTAATTCACGATTATTTTGTATTTCTATAATTAGTAGTTCTCCATTCGTGTCTTCTGCAAGCATTTCTACACGATTAAACTTATATCTTCATACTAACAAATGCAGGGCTTTAAATGTTGATATGCAAACTATTTGGCTTTTTATATTATTCTCTGCATCCTATATAGAACAATTCATTAGATGTTATCATCTAGTTCTGTAAAAAAATGTTGTAAATATGGGGTAAATTGCTGAATAAAAACTGCAGTTTTTCTAAAAAGTGCTAGTTTTATTCAGCAATTTACTCTATATTTGTCTGTATAACCCCAAAACAAGAAATGATGGATACGCTTTATAGGTCATACCGGATGTTGCTTGACAACATATCCACTGATTTTATCCGTTATCTCCATGATGAGATAGAGTGGAGTAGTAGGCTTATTGCTATTTTAGGCCCACGCGGTGTTGGTAAAACAACTATGCTTTTGCAACATATCAAGCTGTATGATAATATTGACGAGACCTTGTTTGTGACAGCTGATGATTTGTATTTTGCGGAACATAAACTGTTTGATCTGGCAATGGACTTCTATCAGCATGGGGGAAAAAAACTCTATATTGACGAAATACATAAGTATGCTGGTTGGGCTCGGGAGATAAAGAATATATATGATCTGATTCCAAAACTGCAAGTCGTGTATACTGGTTCCTCTATATTGGATTTGGAAGTCGGAGAGGCTGATTTGAGTCGTAGAAAGTTGGAATATCGTATGGTAGGATTGTCTTTCCGCGAATACCTTGCCATTTCGTATGGTTATCATTTACCAGTTTATTCTTTGGAAGATATACTGAAACATAAAGTAGATTTTCCTTATGCCGAGGTGCGCCCTATTTTGTTGTTTAAGGAGTATTTACAGCATGGTTATTACCCTTTCTTTCAAGAAAAGGGATATTTGCTCCGTTTGCAAAGTATCATTAAGCAGACTTTGGAAAATGATATACCGACTTTTGCGAATATGAATATAGCGACAGCATTAAAGTTGAAAAGACTGTTATATATCATAGCGAAAAGTGTTCCGTTCAAACCAAATTTTACCAAGTTGGCGACTTTGCTTGATATGAATAGAAATACGGTTTCCGATTTGATGTGTTATCTGGAAAAGGCTGGAATAATTAATCAGCTTCGGGCAGAGACGGAAGGTGTCAGACTTTTAGGCAAAGTGGACAAGGTGTATCTGAATAATACGAATTTGGCTTATGCGCTTTCTGACAATACACCGGATATTGGTAACGTGCGCGAAACGTTTTTCTTTTCTGCTTTGCGAGTTGTTTGTCCGGTAACTACATCGAATGTTTCTGATTTTACGGTAGGTGGTTATACTTTTGAAGTAGGTGGAAAGAATAAATCGCAGAAGCAGGTGCATGATGTGGAGAATGCGTATGTTGTGAAAGATGATATTGAGTACGGAATGCGTAATGTGGTTCCTCTCTGGGCATTTGGTTTTTTATATTGAGATGGTGTATGTGTGTTTGTACGATGTGGACTTAAACAGATTGAAGTTACTATTTCCTGAGTCGTCCTCGTTGTTTTGGCAAAAGTTTGCTTTGTTGACAGGAGTTACCAAGTCTGGATGCCGAACTTCATGAATTTGCCAATGCGCAGGAAGTGGTGTATGAAGAGACATGTGTCCGGTTGAAAGAAATGTATGATGGCTATCATTTCACGCACAATTCCAAAGGAATGTACAATCCTTTCAGTTTGCTTTTAGCTTTTGATAGGAATGAGTTTAAAAACTACTGATTTGAAACAGGTACTCCCACTTATTTAGTGGAGTTGCTGAAGAAGCATCATTATGATTTACACCGAATGGCCCATGAAGAAACCGACGAACAGGTATTGAACAGTATAGATTCTGAATCTACCAATCCTATTCTGGTGATTTTATTTACTGTTATATAATCATTCTTTTTGCATCATTCTTTTTGCATGATGAGGCTTTATCAAGTCTATGATCGTTTCTTGGGACTTTGGTTAAGAGAGAATTATTGATTCATTCTAGATGCATTTTGATTCTTCATCTCTCATATCTCTCATAAATCAATATAAACTGTTAATTACTAGATGGTTATATTATGAGAGATGCAGAAGCCCAAAGTATCTCTCATACTTTTCTCCTGCATCTCTCATAGATTTCCGATTTATCTCTCATAATATCCTGTAGCCGGAACGTAGATGGGCTGTGTCGGTTTTCCGATATTTTTCAACTTGCCTTCCGCTTTCAACCGACGGAGTTGCCGTGCCGCCATGCTTTGGGTGAATTCACAAAGCGATTGCATTCTGGAGCGTGTCAGGGCGACATTGGTTACAAAATATTCCGTCAATTTATTATCTATTTCTTCTTGGGAAAGGGAAGCGGAGTGTGGTTTGTATTTTGAGCGTCGCACATGAGTAGCTATACATGAACTTCTTAGATCTCTATCGGCTTGGAAGCGGATGGATTTAAATTTCACTTTATCAGCACGTGTACTGAGCGAATGTACCGGCTCGGTTGTTTGCAAAGTGATTTGAAAATAACCGATTCCGTCCAAATGTACTCTTTCTCCTTCGCGGAGATGATTTCCCATGCATCTGCTCAATTCCATCAACATAGCTTCTACTTCTGATTTTCCGAAAGTAGTTGCCTGATGAATTTCCATTGCCAACCTTTGAGAAGTGATATGCTGAAAATTAACCACTCTTGGGTGGTAACTTGGTTCTTCCCCTTCTTTTTCCGGTTGAGGATTCTTGTAAAACTCGAATTGTATTGCCATTTCTGTTTTGATTTAATGGTGATTTATATGTCAGGCTACTTATGTTGTTGGCATATCTTGCCTTTGTTTTCGGATAATTTACCGGCATTATAATCGTTCCACTCTAGTGAATGGTTCTGTGCACTACTGTGAACGGTACTGTTCACTAGAGTAGACGGATCTGATCACTGGAGTGGAACGGTTACAATGCTTCATCAAAGATACGACATTTGGAGCTGGAAAACAAGAGATTAGACAGTTGTTTTCATATAAAATACTGTAAGTTGTTTTGTGGAATACAGCTTGTTGGGAGAAGGAGGGGAAGGAAGTATGAGAGATACGGATGGAAAACATGAGAGATGGTGAAGAAAAATATGAGAGATGCTAGTCTTGGGAACATCTCTCATAATATAGTTTGTTGTAAATTAGAGGATTATGTTGATTTATGAGAGATATGAGAGATGAATACCCAATATTTCAGAAGGAGGGGTTTAAATAACTATAAATGAGCAAACCTTTTGTGGCAATATTTGTATATATAACAAATTATAGGTAATTTTGCCACAGAAATTGAAGGAGACACTCATGAAAACGATTAATCAAATTATTGGAGAAAATCTAAAGAAAATTAGAGAGTTGTCCGGTTTTACGCAAGAGCAGATAGCCAAATCTATTGGGATAGAGCGTTCTACGTATAGTAATTATGAAGGAGGAACAAGAGAAGTTCCGTACGATATTTTAGAACGGCTTTCAAATCTGTTTGGCTGTGAACCTTTTATTCTGTTTGAAGATAATATTCAAACTGATAATGAAATTATGGCTACTGCTTTTAGACTTTCCGATTTAGAAGATAGTGATTTGAAAGAAATAGCTAATTTTAAGGATATTGTGAAATCATATCTCAAAATGGAACGGATAGCCCAAGATGAAGCTGAATAAATTTATAATAGAAAGACAAGTATCAGAGTTTCGTACAGATAATGGGCTTAGTTTATCCGAACCTATTACATTGAAAAGTCTGCTCCTAAAATTGAACGTGCTTACAATTTTCAGACCTTTGTCTGAGAATTTTTCAGGTATGTGTCTAAAGGATAATTCCGGACACCGTTTCATGTTAATCAACTCTCGTCAACCGCGAGGAAGACAGCATTTTACGATTGCCCACGAATTGTATCACTTATTTATAGAAGAAAAACCGACACCACATAAATGCAATCCGGGATACAGTAAAAATAAAGTAGAGCAGAATGCGGATATGTTTGCCTCCTCCCTATTAATGCCGGAAGCCGGAATTTGCCAGTTAATACCTGAAACGGAATTAAATACTAGAAATATTTCCATAGCAACGATTTTAAAACTTGAACACTATTTTTCTGTTTCTCGTTCGGCTCTGCTATATCGATTATTAAATATTGGGCTCATCTCGGAAAATACACGTTCTCAACTTGCTGAAATAGGAGTAAAATACTCAGCAAAATGTTTTGGATATGATACAGCCTTATACGAAGCCGCAAATGAGGGGTTAGTTATCGGTGACTTTGGAGAGAAGGCACGCAATTTATTCGATAAAGGAAAAATTTCAGAAAGCCATTATATGGAACTACTCAGTAAGATTAGTATCAATGAGACACAAAAAAACGAAAATAGTACTCGATGCTGATGTGATTATCCATTTTATAGAAGCGGGTAACTTTTCACTATTGCCTGATATATTCCCCGAATATGAATATATAATATTGGACGTGGTTTATAATGAAGTTTCAAAGAACTCTAAAACAAGAGATTTTATAGATAATTATCTCTGCTACTTTTCTAAATTAAGAAAAGAAAAATTTTCTCCTAAAGGAGAATCTATGAAAGAGTATTTCTTGTTGCAACGTAGACTGGGGCAAGGTGAAAGCGCGTGTATGATTTATTGCAGAGATAATCAGGATGTATTAGGAAGTAGTAATTTAAGAGACATAAAAGAATATTGTTCTCAAAATAATATCACGTATCTGACAACCCTTGATTTTCTGTATTACGCTTATTGCAGAAAAAGAATGACACAACAAGAATGCACTGAATTTATGCAAGCGGTAAATGATGCAGGAAGTAAGCTTCCTGTCATTGATATAACTCAATATATATGTACTGTGCAAATCTAATTGTAAACAACAGCCCTACACCACACATGCAGGACAAATAAATAAAATAATGAGAATAACACAAGTGAGAGACGATGGCAAGGTGAATACACTGCGTACGTTGAGAATTGAGCAGCTCGTGGAGCTGATGAAAGTGGAAACCAAAGCACAGCCCGTCTCAAAAATGAGAGAAGTCCTGCCCTATATGCTTCCCGGTGATAAAAACGACTATGTTCAGAAAGTGCCGAAACTGCTTCCTGCTGCCGCATTTGTCCGTAGAAACGGGGTGATGGTTATGGCGGAATACAATGGAATTGTAATGATTCAGGTGAATAATCTGTCGGGGCCTATGGAGGCCGATGAAGTGAAGAAGTGGGTGAAGGAACTCCCGCAAACGTATCTGGCATTTGTCGGTTCTTCCGGGAAGTCTGTCAAGATCTGGGTACGTTTTACTTATCCTGACGATCTTTTGCCGGTCACCCGCGAACAAGCGGAGTTGTTTCATGCGCACGCTTATCGGCTGGCGGTGAAGTTCTACCAACCTCAACTTCCTTTTCATATTGAACTGAAAGAGCCTTCGTTGGAACAGTATTGTCGCCTGACTTTCGATCCGGAGCTGTATTTCAATCCCGAATCAATGCCGATTTACATGAAGCAGCCTGCATCTATGCCCGGCGAAACGACTTATCGTGAACAGGTACAGACGGAGACTTCCCCTTTACAACGGCTTGCGCCCGGATACGAAAGTCATGAAGCGCTTTCCGTTCTGTTCGAAGCGGCTTTTGCGCGGGCGCTGGAGGAACAGGAGGAATTTCAGCCGGACGGAGATATACATTCGTTGCTGGTTGCCCTTGCGGGACATTGTCTCCGTGCAGGTATTCCCGAAGAGGATACAGTACGGTGGTCGCGCGCTCATTATCACTTGCCGAAGGATGATTTTCTGATTCGGGAGACGGTGAAGAATGTCTATCGTTCCGGACGTGGGTTTGCCGATAAGAGCAGTCTGCTTCCCGAACAGATATTCGTTATGCAGATGGATGAGTTTATGAAACGCCGCTATGAGTTTCGTTTCAACCAGTTGACTACACAGGTGGAATGTCGGGAGCGGAATACCTTTAATTTCTATTTTCATCCGGTGGACAAACGGCAGATGGCAAGCATTACGATGAATGCGCAGTACGAGGGGCTTAAGCTTTGGGACAAGGATGTGGTACGTTATCTGAATTCCGATCATGTTCCTGTGTATCAACCAGCTGAAGAATTTCTTTATGACCTTCCCCATTGGGATGGGAAGGATCATATTGGGGATCTGGCAAAACGGGTGCCTTGCGACAATCTTCATTGGCCGCATTTGTTTCGCCGTTGGTTTCTCAGCATGGTAGCGCATTGGCGTGGAATGATGAGGAAGAATTATGCGAATAGCACTTCGCCGATATTGGTTGGCCCGCAGGCATACAGGAAATCTACGTTCTGCCGTTTGATTCTGCCACCGTGTCTGCAAGCTTATTACACGGATAGCATTGATTTCAGCCGGAAGCGGGATGCGGAACTGTATTTGAATCGTTTCCTGTTGATTAATATGGATGAATTCGACCAGATCAGCATTACTCAACAGCCTTTCCTAAAGCATATTCTTCAAAAACCGGTTGTGAATACAAGGCGTCCCAATGCTTCGGCGGTGGAGGAACTTCGGCGCTATGCTTCTTTTATCGGTACGAGTAATCATAAGGACTTGTTGACGGACACTTCCGGCAGCCGCCGCTATATCGCTGTCGAGGTGACGGGAGTGATAGATGTCGTCCGTCCTATTGATTACGAACAGCTTTACGCGCAAGCGATGGCGGCATTATATAAGAATGAACGGTATTGGTTTGACGAGCGGGATGAGGCCATCATGACGGAAGCCAATCAGGAATTTGAGCAGTCGCCCGCTATTGAACAGTTGTTTCAGGTGTATTATCGGGCGGCAGGAAAGGAGGAAGAAGGCGAATGGTTGCTTGCTGCGGATATATTGCAACGTATACAGAAAGCCGCCAAAATGAAATTCTCCTTCGGACAAGCCACTCATTTCGGGCGTATCCTGCGACGGTTGGGAGTAGAGTCGTTCAGGAAAACACATGGGGTTTATTATCATGTAGTGGCTTTGGAGTGATATTATTGCTTAATATATGTGTTTTTGTTTTGAGCTCAAAACGTTTTTGTGACAAATTTGTTTTGCGCGTAAAACATTTATTTCCTATATTTGTTCTGTGTATAAAACAAATGGCGTATGGAAGCACTGATAAACAGATATAAAAGATTGTTAGCTGCCACTTCAACCGGATGTGTCAGAAGTTTGATGAATGATATTCATTGGGATGCCCGTTTAGTTGCTATTCGTGGAGCGCGGGGAGTTGGAAAAACGACGTTGATGCTTCAGTTTTTAAAACTTCATTATGCTGATGATTGGAAAACAGCTCTTTACGCGAGTCTTGATAGTGCTTATTTCACTCAGCATTCTTTGAGTGAGTTGGCGGAACTGTTTTATCAAAGAGGGGGAAAGCATCTTTTTTTGGATGAAGTACACAAATATCCCTCATGGAGTCGGGAGATTAAAAATATTTATGATGAGTATCCGGACTTGAAGATTGTATTTAGCGGGTCTTCTTTATTGAAAATCCTGAATGCGGAGGCGGATTTGTCACGCCGATGCATTTCGTATGATATGCAGGGATTATCGTATCGGGAATATCTTTTGTTTTATCACCAGATTGACATACCCCCTTATTCGTTAGACGAAATCTTATTTGAATCGGATAGGGTTTGTATGGAGGTGAATGAAAAGTGTCGTCCTTTGGCATACTTCCAGGAATATTTGCAGAATGGATATTATCCATTTTATATGGAAGGGGGAGGAGATTACTACACTCGTATTGAGAACGTGGTGAATATGATTCTGGAAATAGAGCTTCCACAGCAATGCGGGGTAGATGTAGGTAATATAAGAAAGGTAAAAAGCCTGTTGGCCATTCTTTCTTCGGAGGTTCCGCTGATGGTGGATATTACGAAATTATCTGCTTTGGCTGAAATGTCCCGTACTACATTGCTGACATATTTACAGTATCTGAATAGGGCAAAATTGATTCATTTGCTGTATTCGGATCTTTTTTCGTTGAAGAAACTGCAGAAGCCGGATAAGATATATATGGAGAATACAAATCTGCTTTATGCGCTTTCGCTAAAGGAGGTGAATAAAGGGACATTGCGTGAAGTCTTTATGGTAAATCAATTGTCTTATTGTCATCGTATTGAATATTGTACACGTAGTGCGGATTATACAGTGGATGGAAAGTATGTGATTGAGGTGGGAGGAAAAAACAAGGATGGCAGGCAGATAGCGAGAGAGAATAATGCCTTTATTGCCGCTGATGATACAGAATATGCTTTTGGAAATAAAATACCATTGTGGGCATTTGGATTTTTGTATTGAAGAATCTTTTGATTGATTTCTTTTTACGTAGGGAATGGACTTTATTATTTTATAATAATTATCTTTGCACGATCTTCCATTATAAGTGGATATCAAATAGAAAGCTAATTGACAATGATATTATTAAGTTTTGACACAGAGGAGTTTGATGTACCCCGTGAACATGGAGTGGACTTTCCGCTGGATAAGGCAATGGAAGTATCGGTTTATGGTACGAACAAGATACTGGACTGTCTGAAAAAGAATGGGGTGCGGGCTACTTTTTTCTGTACAAGCAACTTTGCGGAGAATGCTCCGGAGGTGATGCGCCGTATTATGGATGAAGGGCATGAAGTGGCGGCTCATGGGTGTGACCATTGGCAGCCTCAGGTTTCGGATGTCAGTCGTTCCAAAGAGATACTCGAACGGTTGACGGGGAGGAGGATAGAGGGGTATCGCCAGCCTCGTATGTTTCCGGTGTCCGATGAAGAGATAGAGCGGATGGGATATCTGTATAATTCTTCATTGAATCCGGCGTTTATTCCCGGCAGATATATGCATCTTTCCGAGTCGCGTACTTGCTTTATGACGGGTAAGGTTCTTCAAATTCCTGCGTCGGTGACTCCGTGGATACGTTTTCCGCTATTCTGGTTGTCTTGCCATAATCTCCCGGTGAAGTTGTACCAATGGATGGCAAACAGGGTGCTGAAGCACGACGGCTATTTTGTGACCTATTTCCACCCGTGGGAGTTTTATCCATTGAATGAACATCCCGAATTTAAAATGCCGTTTATTATCCGTAATCATTCCGGCAAAGGGATGGAAGAACGGCTGGATCTGCTGATCCGTAACTTCAAGGAGAAGAAAGCCGATTTCCTGACGTACTCGGAATTTGCGAAAATGAAACGGACAGAACTAACTAAATAGAACGAGAAATGATTAAATTGGCAATTGTGTCTCCCTGCTATAATGAGGAAGAAGTGTTGGAACAGTCAGCCGCCCGTTTGACAGCCTTGTTTGATGAGCTGGTTGGGAAGGAAAAGATCAGTGCGGACAGTTTCGTGCTTTTTGTAAATGATGGTAGCAAGGACCGTACATGGAACATTATCAAGAAGCTGCATAAGGAGAATCCTTACGTGAAAGGAATGAATCTGGCGCGGAACGTAGGTCATCAGAGCGCTATCATGGCAGGGATGATGACTGCCAAAGATTGGAGTGACGCCGTTGTTACCATTGATGCGGATTTGCAGGATGACTTGAATGCGATAGAGGAAATGATTGATGCTTATACAGCCGGTTACGATGTGGTGTACGGAGTGAAGGTCTCCCGCCAGGCCGACCCGTTGTTGAAACGTCTCTCCGCTACGGCTTTCTACAAACTGCAGCGCAGGATGGGAGTGGAATCCATTTATAACCATGCCGATTTCCGCTTTCTGAGCCGGAGGGTGCTGGAACAGTTGTCACATTATCAAGAGCGTAATCTATACTTGCGCGGCATTATTCCTCTGTTGGGCTTTCCTTCTACTACGGTGGACGACGTGATTCGGGAACGCACAGCCGGAAGCTCTAAATATACTCTGCGGAAAATGCTGGGACTGGCTCTCGACGGAATAACCTCATTCTCGGTGAAGCCGATTTATGGCATTGTCTATTTGGGTATTATCTTTGTCTTTATCAGCATTCTGATCGGTTTTTATGTTCTTTATTCGTTGATTGCGGGAACGGCGGAGCATGGCTGGGCTTCTCTGATGTTGTCCGTATGGTTTGTAGGCGGTGTCGTCCTGATGTCAATCGGTGCGGTAGGGCTGTACATCGGAAAGATATATAAAGAGGTGAAACATCGTCCGCTTTATAATGTAGAAGAGGTGTTATGCGATGAGGATAAACAAAGTCATTAAAGAGACATGGGAACAACACCCGGACTGGCAGGAGAAATTCTGGCAGTTTATGCGTTTCGGCATCGTCGGTACGATATCTTCGGCGATTCACTATGGCGTATATTGTCTGGTGCTGTTGGCAGCCAATCCGACGCTTTCTTTTACGGCAGGTTATGCAGTCGGATTTGTCTGTAACTATTTTCTAACTACATTCTTTACATTCCGTTCCAAACCCTCATCGCGCAACGCCGTCGGGTTTGGTTTTAGTCATTTACTCAATTATCTGCTTGAGGTAGGTTTGCTGAACCTTTTCCTGTGGATCGGATTCGGTGAGTTTCTCGCTCCTATATTGGTGCTTATCGTAGTCGTTCCCATCAATTTCCTGATTCTTCACTTCGTATATACTTATAAAAATAAACAGTAGGGCTGCTTTCAGAACTATTCATAAAAAGAAAAAGCTATTATGAAACGTTTTCTAAATCTTATTGTATATATACTTTCCGTGCATCTTTCCGCACTGATAATCACCGGATTGTTCAGAGGGGTATTGTTCATTTCTTCTCACCATCAACTGACTGCCGAAGCACTGTCTGATAAAAGTCTGTCATTGATAGCATTTATACATGGGGTATGGTTCGATAACGTGATAGGTTGTTACATATTACTGCTTCCGCTGACGGTAGCTGTTGTCTGTGGGCTTTGCAACTGTTACGGGAAGGCTTTATTCCGTTTCTTCACTATCTTCTTCGGTGTCTTTTATGGGTTGGTGTATCTGATCAGTGCGGCTGATATTCCTTATTTCGCCTACTTTTTCAAGCATATCAATTCTTCCATTTTCGAATGGTTCGGTTATGCGGGTACTACTGCGGGGATGATATTGGGAGAGACTTCCTATTATTTGTCCATTGCCTTATTCCTGCTCTTTTTGATTGGCTTTATTGTGTGGATTGCCTTTCTTGGCCGGTATTTCCGTCACCGTTGCCTGTTTGCTCCCGGTTCATTCCCTTGCTTGGAACGAAGTGTTGCGGGTTTGGTAGGGCTTGGCTTGATCGGGCTTTGTGTATTTGGCATTAGGGGACGTACAGGCTATAATCCGATCAAGGTAAGTGCCGCTTATTTCTGTCAGGATGCCTTTTTGAATCAGTTGGGAGTCAGTCCGACCTTTAATTTGTTGACGAGCGTGCTGGACGACCGACGGCCGGAAAACAGATATCTGCATCTGATGGATGAACAGGAAGCGCTGGAAAAAGTAAAAGCTTTGTTAGCACGGCCGGGTGAACCGGATGTCTCTCCGTTGGCGGTTTATCGGCATAATTCACAGGATAGCGTATCGCGACGCCGTCCCAATGTGGTATTGATTATGATGGAGTCGATGTCGTCCAATTTCATGAAACGTTTCGGGCAGTCACAGAATCTGACTCCTTTTCTGGATAGCCTGTATGCCTGTTCCCTTAGTTTCCCCAATTTTTATTCGGCGGGGATTCATACCAATCATGGTTTGTACGCTACTTTATATTCTTTTCCTGCCATGATGAAACGGAACTTGATGAAAGGTTCGGTGATTCCCCATTATTCGGGATTGCCTACGGTATTGAAGGAGAATGGATATCATAATCTGTTTTTTATGACACATGAAGGGCAGTACGATAATATGAATGCCTTTTTCAGGACGAACGGTTTTGATGAGGTCTTTGCTCAGGAAGATTATCCGTCAGAGAAGGTTGTGAATAGTTTTGGAGTACAGGATGATTTCTTATACGACTATGCTATTCCGGTTTTGAATCGGACGGCAGACGAAGGGCAACCGTTTTTCGCTACCTTATTGTCAATCAGCAATCATCCGCCTTATGTAATACCTCCTTATTTCCATCCCCGAACGGACAAACCGGAAACTCAGATTGTGGAATATGCGGACTGGGCTTTGCGTAAATTTTTCGAAGAAGCGCGCAAACAGTCGTGGTTTGAGAATACGATATTCGTGTTGGAGGGAGATCATGGCAAATTGGTTGGGGATGCGGAGTGTGAACTTCCGCAATCGTATAATCATATCCCGTTGATGATTTATTCCAGCAGTATAACTCCAGCGGAACATATGGCTTTTGGTGGACAAATAGACATACAGCCTACGGTATTGGGACTGTTGGGTATTGATTATTTGCAGAATAATTTCGGAGTGGACTTGTTGAAAGAAGAACGTCCGTGTATGTTTTATACAGCCGATAATATGATTGTAGGCCGTAATGCGACTCAGTTGTATATGTACAATTATGAGACGAATCAGGAATTTGCCTATCATACCGATAATGGGAAGCTGGTTCACGTCCCGATGGATGATAGTTTTCTGCCCTTGAAAGAATATAGTTTTTCCATGCTCCAGTCAGCGGAATATCTGGTGAAGCATGGAAAAACAGTGAATTCATCCGAGACTACTTTTTGATGAATTTGTATATCTCGGCAGTCTGGCGAAGAACGGGTTTGGGTGATTGATAGATCCGTTCGAACTGGTAGCCTTCCTTTTCGAACTCGGGAAGATTCCGTTCCGCATCCTGCATTCCTATTAGCAGGAACCCTTCCGAAGGACGGTCTTTGTAGAAATTTCCGATCCGGTTTCCCAGGTAGAAGTTGATTTCAAAATAGTGTACAGGGTCACCTATGGAGCGTACACCGGCCTCGATAAATTCGTAAAGCGTGCCTGCACTTGCCGGTACTACCCGGTCTATCTCCGCAGCAACGGATTTTACCGATTTTGAATTGAGAATAGGTGGCTGGTAAGCTCCGTCCAGTGCGATATACATTCCCATAGTCAGTGCAACGATGGCATAGAGGAATCGGTTGCTGAGTGTATATTTGCGTTGATAGAACCACCAGCAGATGCCAAGCAATGTAGGAATGGCAATTAATATGAAAGAGCCGATTTCGTTAATGTTCTGTATGGCATGCAGGAAATTGATGTTGTTCTGCGCGTGACGGCCTTGAAAGATTGTTTCCGGGATAAGACCGCATTTCACGGCAATGAAACAGGCAAACAATAGTAAACTCAGTACGGCGAGGATACTACCGTATACTTTTATCACTTTAGAGCGTTTCTTCACCAGATAGAATAAATATTTTGCCAGGAAGTATGCGATGAAAGGATAAATAGGCATTAGGTATACGCTACGTTTACTTTGCGGTATGCAATAGAATATGAATGTGGCAACTATGCTGGTAAGAGCGAACAAATCCACCGGATCCATATTCTTGATCCATGCGGTAAAGCGTTTCCACCAGGCAGTCGGCTGGATACTGAATTTATGATAGGTGAGACTGAAAAGAGAAAGCAGTGCCAATAACGTCCAAGGTACATAACCGGCAAACAGGGTTACGAAGTTGTAATGCCAGGGATTCACGCAGGAGTCGTAACTCATTGTGTTGGTCATACGTCCGAAGTTTTCTTCCATGACTAATGCAAGAAATTCTTCTCCCCCTTGTTGGTAAGCGGCTATGTACCAACAGAACGGCAAGATGAGTGAAAGGATGGCCCATGCGGAAAGGAGAAGGAAAGCCCTGAAGAAGTTTACTCCTCTGAGCAGAAGGAATACACCTGTAACCAGACAGGGGATGATAGTGCCTACCGGACCTTTGGTCAACGTTCCCAAACTCATAAGAAGGATAGCCAGCCAGGGAATGCCTTTAAGCCCTTTCTCGTACCATCTGTAAAAACAATATAACGCACAGACGGTGAGGGCTGTCAGCACCATATCCACCCGGCAGTTGGCTCCGGCACGATGCAACTCGAAGTTGGTCAAGGTGATGAATGCGGTGAGCAGCGCCACTTCCGTTCCTTTTCTTTTGGCGAAGAAAAGAAAGCCGAAAAGAGTCATGGAGATTAGCGCGATGGCCGATGGCAAACGGGAAGTCATCTCCGTAACCTGACCACCGTTCAATGTTGAAACGGCTGCAATAGTCCAATGGAAGAAAGGTGGTTTGTAGGGTATCTCTCCTCCATTATTTCTCGGCAAAATCCAGTTGTCGCTTTCCAACATAGAATAGGATACAATCGATTCGCGGGGCTCGCCTTTGGTGTGATACTCCGGCAGCCCGAGAAAAGGAAGGATCGTTACTACGCAAATGACTAATAGTAGCCAGAAAGCTTTGTTAGAAGTCAATGTTTTCATATTTATTTGTTTTGAATTTTATATCATATTTATTTTCTTCCGAAGTCCGCCGGGATTTCTCCCCATTCTTTCGTTTCCCATTTGAGGATACGGGTAGTGTAGGTATTCGTGCTCAGCCACCTTTCCGCCCGTTCTATCAATTGAAATAGTGCTTCTGTTTCCTCATTTCGGGGGAGTTTGGTCTTGCACTTCTTTTGTCGTACCCAACTGATGGCATTGACACTGTCGCTATAAATGGGCATATCGAATCCTTTCTGTTTCAATAGCGCCAGTCCGTGCACGATAGCTAAAAATTCTCCGATATTATTCGTTCCTTTCATCGGACCGAAATGGAAGATCTCTTGTCGGCTGGCTATGTGTACACCGCGATACTCCATAGGGCCGGGATTTCCACTGCAAGCCGCGTCTACCGCCAGGCTATTGTCTATCACGGAAGGAGGCAACAGATCGGAGGATATCTTTTCATTTTTCTTTTTTGCGTTTTTTCCTATATAAGCGTATGGTGAGGCTGAGAGTGCGCGTTCGGCTTCTTCGCGGGTGTCGAAAGATTTATATTTGGCGCCTTCATACCCTTTGATTTGGAGCTGGCAATCCGTCCAGGAGGTATAAACTCCGGGAGTGACGCCTTCCCATACTACGTAGAATTTCTGTTTAGCCATAAAAGATAATGGTTTATTCGGCTGCGAAGGTACGAATATATTCTCTAACTGAACAAGTTAGTAGAGTTACTTGTTATAAAAAAAAGAGAGTTTAAGAAATATCATATATAAGAAAGGATATATTATGGAAAGATCTTTTAGTGAAGCATTAAAACATCGTCGGACTTACTATTCAATTACTAATCAGTCACCTATATCTGATCAGGAAATCGAGTGTATCGTGAGTACGGTTGTTCGTCACGTGCCTTCGGCATTTAATTCTCAGTCCACACGCGTGGTGTTACTGCTGGGTGAGTCTCACAAGAAATTGTGGAAAATCGTGAAAGACGCTTTGAAGAAGATTGTGCCGGCAGACGCCTTTGTGAAAACAGAGGAGAAGATAGACCACTCATTTGCCTGTGGATATGGAACTGTGTTGTTCTTTGAAGATCAGAAAGTAGTCAAAGGGCTTCAGGAAGCTTTTCCCTCCTATCAGGAAAACTTTCCGGGATGGTCGCTGCAAACTTCCGCCATGCACCAACTGGCTATGTGGACAATGCTGGAAGATGTGGGCTTCGGAGCGTCATTGCAACATTATAACCCGTTGATTGACGAGGAAGTGCGTCGGACATGGAACTTGCCGGAGCATTGGCACTTGATTGCCGAAATGCCGTTCGGGCTTCCTGCCGAAAAACCGGGAGAAAAAGAATTCCAACCACTCGAAGAAAGAGTGAAAATCTTTAAATAATGAAATAAATGACTAATTTTGCAGGTAAAATTAGTCATTTATGATTCGTATCTTCCTTACCGGCTATATGGGCGCCGGAAAAACGACATTGGGCAAGGCTTTTGCCCGCAAGATGAATATACCGTTCATTGATCTGGATTGGTATATCGAAGAGCGTTTCCACAAAACGGTGGGAGAGTTATTCACAGAACGGGGTGAGGCCGGATTCAGGGAGCTGGAGAGGAATATGCTTCATGAGGTAGCCGAGTTCGAGAATGTGGTAATCTCTACGGGTGGGGGAGCGCCTTGTTTTTTTGATAATATGGAGTTTATGAATCGGGCAGGTAAGACGGTTTTTCTGGATGTGCATCCCGATGTGCTGTTCAGACGCTTGCGTGTGGCCAAGCAGCAGCGTCCCATCCTTCAGGGAAAAGAAGATGACGAGTTGAAAACTTTTATCATACAGGCACTTGAAAAACGCGCGCCTTTTTATCATCAGGCACATTATATCTTTAATGCGGACGAATTGGAAGACCGATGGCAGATTGAAACATCGGTGCAACGTTTGCAACAACTTCTCGGATTATAACATAATTGAACGAATTAATAAGCAATTAATTGGCAAGATGTAGATAAATCTGTATTTTTGCCCTCCAATTATTTACTAAAAATACTGAATTACAGAAAAATGAGAAAGTGGCGTATTGAAGATTCTGAGGAACTCTACAACATCACAGGTTGGGGGACCTCCTACTTTGGTATTAATGACAAAGGACATGTCGTTGTTACACCGCGTAAAGACGGAGTGACTGTCGATCTGAAAGAATTGGTTGACGAGTTGCAGTTGCGGGATGTGGCAGCCCCTATGCTGGTACGTTTCCCGGATATTCTGGACAACCGTATTGAAAAGATGTCGTCTTGTTTCAAACAGGCGGCTGAGGAATACGGGTATAAAGCGCAGAACTTTATTATCTATCCGATCAAGGTCAACCAGATGCGCCCTGTAGTGGAGGAAATTATCAGTCACGGAAAGAAGTTCAATCTTGGACTGGAAGCCGGTTCCAAGCCTGAGCTCCATGCGGTGATTGCCGTCAATACGGATTCCGACTCATTGATTGTCTGCAATGGTTATAAAGACGAAAGTTATATAGAACTGGCTTTGCTTGCCCAGAAAATGGGTAAACGTATCTTCCTCGTTGTGGAGAAGATGAACGAGCTGAAGCTGATAGCGAAGATGGCAAAACAGCTGAATGTGGAACCCAACATCGGTATCCGTATCAAACTCGCTTCTTCCGGTAGCGGAAAGTGGGAAGAGTCGGGAGGAGATGCCAGCAAGTTCGGCTTGACTTCCAGTGAGTTGCTCGAAGCACTCGATTTTCTGGAAAGTAAGGGCATGAAGGATTGTCTGAAGTTGATTCATTTCCATATCGGAAGTCAGGTGACGAAGATCCGCCGCATCAAGACCGCCTTGCGCGAGGCTTCACAGTTCTATGTGCAACTTCATTCGATGGGATTCAAGGTCGAGTTCGTCGATATCGGTGGCGGATTGGGAGTCGATTATGACGGAACACGTTCATCCAGCAGTGAGGGGAGTGTCAATTATTCGATCCAGGAATATGTGAACGACTCGATTTCCACTTTGGTGGACGTGAGTGACAAAAACGGTATCCCGCATCCGAACATCATAACAGAGAGTGGCCGTGCCTTGACGGCGCATCATTCGGTACTTATTTTTGAGGTGCTCGAAACGGCTACCTTGCCCGAATGGGACGATGAAGAGGAGATTGCTCCGGATGCACATGAACTGGTGCAGGAATTGTATGCCATTTGGGATACACTGAACCAGAATAAGATGTTGGAGGCTTGGCATGATGCGCAGCAGATCAGGGAAGAGGCGTTGGATTTGTTTAGTCATGGAATCGTGGACTTGAAGACCCGTGCGCAGATCGAGCGTCTGTACTGGTCGATCACTCGTGAGATCAATCAGATTGCCGGTGGTTTGAAACATGCGCCTGATGAATTCCGGGGATTGTCTAAGCTGTTGGCGGATAAATACTTCTGTAACTTCTCATTGTTCCAGTCACTGCCGGACTCTTGGGCGATTGACCAGATATTCCCGATTATGCCTATACAGCGGTTGGATGAAAAGCCCGAACGTTCGGCTACTTTGCAGGATATAACCTGTGACTCGGACGGTAAGATTGCCAACTTTATTTCTACGCGTAATGTAGCTCATTATCTGCCTGTACATGCTTTGAAGAAAACGGAGCCTTATTATGTCGCTGTTTTCCTGGTGGGGGCTTATCAGGAGATTTTGGGAGATATGCATAACTTGTTCGGTGACACGAATGCCGTACACGTTTCGGTGAATGAGAAGGGATACAGTATCGAACAGATTATTGATGGAGAAACGGTAGCGGAAGTATTGGACTATGTGCAATACAGTCCGAAGAAACTGGTACGTACACTCGAAACTTGGGTGACGAAATCGGTGAAAGAGGGTAAGATCTCTTTGGAAGAGGGAAAAGAATTTCTTTCCAACTACCGTTCGGGACTTTATGGATATACGTATTTGGAATAATAATGAGAGAAAAACTAACAGTAATTAAGGTGGGTGGCAAAATCGTAGAAGAGGAAGCCACCCTTCGTCAGTTGTTAAATGACTTTGCTGCCATTGAAGGACACAAAGTGCTGGTTCACGGCGGCGGTCGGTCGGCTACAAAGATTGCCGCACAACTGGGCATTGAAAGCAAAATGGTGAATGGTCGCCGTATTACTGATGTGGAGACATTGAAAGTGGTAACTATGGTGTATGGCGGTTTGGTCAATAAGAGTATTGTTGCCGGACTGCAGGCGCGTGGAGTGAATGCACTCGGATTGACCGGGGCGGATATGAATGTGATCCGGTCGGTGAAACGTCCGGTCAAGGATGTGGATTACGGATTTGTTGGGGATGTGGAAAAGGTGGATGCAACTTTACTGTCGGATTTGATACACAAAGGAGTTGTTCCGGTGATGGCTCCGTTGACACATGACGGACAGGGAAATATGCTGAATACCAATGCGGATACGATTGCCGGAGAGACGGCTAAGGCTTTGTCGGCACTGTTTGATGTGACGTTGGTGTATTGTTTCGAAAAGAAAGGAGTGCTGCGTGACGAGAACGATGACGATAGTGTGATTCCGCAGATTACCCGTGTCGAATTCGAACAATACGTAGCCGACGGCGTTATTCAAGGCGGTATGATTCCGAAGTTGGAGAACTCTTTTGAAGCAATAAATGCGGGGGTGTCGGAGGTGATAATCACCTTAGCGTCAGCGATTAACGACAATGGAGGAACAAAAATAAAAAAATAATTCAAAAAAAGTAGTGGGCGCCTGTAACTTTTCGTATCCTAGCCCGTCATTATTATAGAGATGCAAGAAATCAGCTTCCGAAACGATATTTTGCCGTTGAAAGATAAACTCTTTCGATTGGCTCTCAGAATTACTCTGGATAGAGCTGAAGCCGAGGATGTCGTTCAGGATACCATGATAAGAGTGTGGAACAAGCGTGATGAGTGGTCGCAATTCGAATCGGTCGAAGCCTATTGCCTGATTGTGGCAAAGAATCTGGCGATAGACCGGAGTCAGAAGAAAGAAGCTCAGAATGTGGAACTCACTCCGGAAATGGAGGAGGAGCCTGATGCCAATAGTCCGTATGACCGGATGGTTCATGATGAAAAAATGAGGATCATTAACAGGCTGGTCGACGAACTTCCCGAAAAACAGCGTCTTATCATGCAACTGAGGGACATTGAAGGTGAAAGCTATAAAAAAATTGCAGCCCTTCTGAATCTGACCGAAGAACAGGTAAAAGTAAATCTGTTCAGAGCCAGACAAAAGGTGAAACAAAGGTATTTAGAAATTGACGAATATGGATTATAAAGATATAGAACAGCTCTTGGAGCGATATTGGCAATGCGAGACTTCTGTTGAGGAGGAAGCGGCATTGCGCGACTTCTTCGCAAAGGAAGAAGTTCCGGCTCATCTGCTCCGTTATAAGAACTTGTTCGTTTATCAACAGGTTCAGCAAGAGGTAGGGCTGGGCGAAGACTTTGACGCGCGTATTCTGGCAGAGGTAGAGCCGGTGGTGGTAAAAGCAAAACGCTTGACGCTGGTCGGTCGCTTCGTTCCTCTCTTCAAGGCGGCTGCCGTAATTGCAATCATCCTTTCTTTGGGGAATGTGGCACAACATTCTTTCTCCGGAGATGACGGAAGTGTATTGGCGGCAGATACCATTGGTAAGCAGGTAACCGCACCGTCGGTCGCAATCTCGAATGACGTGAAAGCGGATCAGGCACTCGTTGACAGTTTGGCGAGGATTGATCATAAGGCGCACGTTATGAACGAATAGACATTTTCATTTGCTTTAAACATATAATATAGTTAGTGTGCTTAATTAAAACAACAACGAAGGCGAAACTGTGAAGTTTTCAATTCTCTCAATTTTTTAGATTAAAACTAACTAAATAAATGGGCTACCGCGTGATGCAGTAGCCCTTTTATGCTTTTAAACGGTCTTTATTTAAACTGTCTTTATTTGATCTGCCGTATATTTTTTCTTGGAGCATCCACTTCTTGAGGATCTCCTTTATAGGCAATATCACCGCTTCCTTTGACGCGGGCAACCAGCTTCTGACTGGCATAGCAACTGATGTTGCCGGAGCCGCTAATGCTTGCGTCTGTGTTTTCTGCCTGCAAATCGGCGGCCTGAATATTTCCTGATCCGGCAATAGAATAGCTCGCTTGAATGGCTTTGCCGTTCAGATTGATATTACCCGAACCGGAAATACTTGCTTGACATTCCTGACTCTCTATTTGTTGTAGTCTTACATCTCCCGAGCCATTAATTGAAACGGCCATTTTTTGGCAATTGAATCCTTCTCCCTGAATGTTGCCCGAACCGTTGATGTGGAATTCAATATCTTTAGAGGTTTGTATCCCATTGATTAATCTTATATTTCCTGAACCGTTGACCGACAGCTTATTCAGCTCCGGAGCAAAAACTTTTATTTCCAGTTTTCCTTTCCAGATAGTGACATTCTTCTTGAATTTTATAATGAATGTACTACCCTCCACATACGTTTCTATAAGTGGTATGATGTTGTCGGAACCATGAATTTCGACATGGCTGCATGTGTCTTGCCAATAACTGATGTTGGCACTTCCCACTAGTTTGATTTCATTGAAGTGGTCGGCTTTCACTTCTTTGGAGATGTAATTCTTGCTGCCTACGATGTGTTTTCCCTGCAAGCAAGAGCCGGCAGTAAGTACTAGAAACATTCCCGTGACTAATACGAGCAATAAACTTGTTTTCATAATTACGCTTTTTTATGATTGATATAATGGTTAGACGGAAAAATTTGATCTAAAGTTGCATCTTCCATAAAGTTTTTCGTTAGCGTCTTCTTTTTTATTACTTTTGTGGCTGTTGATAGGAGGATTATAATGGATAAGATTATAGAAGATGATGAGTTAGGGCGTCTGGTGATACGCGTCAATTCACGTGCGAGAAGTCTTGTGTTTCGTACCAAGAGTGATGCTGTTTATGTTTCAGTTCCTCCCGGTACTACCCTGAAAGAAGTGAAACAGGCCATCGAGAACCTGCGTGGAAAACTTCTGGCCTCCCGGCAAAAAATCGCTCGTCCGTTGATTGGTTTGAATTATAAGATTGATGCGGAGCATTTTAAACTATCTTTGGTGTCGGGCGAGAAAGATCAGTTTCTGGCTAATTCCCGGTTGGGTGTTATGGAGATCGTTTGTCCGCCTCATGCCGATTTTGCAGATGAAAAACTGCAAAGCTGGTTGCATAAGGTTATTGAAGAATCATTGAGGCGAAATGCCAAAAGTATTCTGCCTTCACGTTTGGACTTCTTGTCCAAGCAATGCGGATTGCCCTATTCGAGTGTGAAAATAAACTCCAGTCAGGGCAGATGGGGGAGTTGTTCGGCTCGAAAAGCTATTAATTTATCCTATTACCTGGTTTTGCTGCCTTCTCATTTGATAGACTATGTGTTGTTGCACGAATTATGCCATACCCGCGAGATGAATCATAGCGAACGATTCTGGGCATTGCTTAATCAATTTACAGAAGGAAAAGCATTGACCTTGCGGGGAGAATTGAGAAAGTACCGTACGGAAATATAAAATGCTTTACAGCCAAGATAGTGCTATCGCATTGTCACGAACTTAGTTTATTCTATCTTGGGTAAAGCCTTGTAAGCTCCTATTTCTGGCTGTCTTCTAAATCTTATACATTCCTGATGATGGTTCGTTATGATACGTAATAGGGGGATATGTCTTTATTATTTGGCTAATTGTTTAATCCCGTCCGATTCTTTTTCAAACTGATAAGCCCCTCCTTTTTCGCTAAGATCAAATGTGGAGACTAATTCTGTGTTATTATCTACGATCAATAAAGCGCTTTGTTCTGCAAAACGTCCTACTTCTACCGTGTAAGGCTCTTCCGATATGGTTTTATTGGAGATAAGACTGTCGTTGACGAACAAAGAAATCGAATCTCCGGCAAAACCTTTTACCAGACTGATCGTGTAGCTTTCGATGAAATGACGTTCTTCCTGCTTTTCCCGTTGTAGCCGCATACTCATGTATACGAAAATAACCACGACAAAGATGACGGCAAAAGCCAGAATTCCGTTGCCTACCATGAACTGTTTATTGGTGTTTAGACGATGTGCCATAGTGCTTATTTTTTTAATTGCGGTGTAAAGATACAAAGATAAGGCTGTTAATTCATACTTTTTTTCTTTAATGTTTTGTAGTCGAACAGATTATTTATATCTTTGCAACCGAAAACGGATGAAAGGTGGAGGGGCGATTAAGCTCCTTTTTTTGTTCTTATATAGTTAATAAATGATAGAAAAGAAAACTGTTTGTCAGATTGTAGAAGAGTGGCTGGAAGGAAAAGACTACTTTCTAGTAGAAGTGACCGTAAGCCCGGATGACAAGATCGTGGTTGAGATAGACCATGCGGAAGGTGTTTGGATTGAAGATTGTGTGGAGCTTAGCCGCTACATAGAGTCGAAGCTGAACCGTGAAGAGGAGGATTATGAACTGGAAGTGGGTTCGGCCGGTATCGGACAGCCCTTTAAGGTGCTGCAACAGTATTACATCCACATCGGACAGGAAGTGGAAGTGATGACTAAGGGTGGACAGAAACTGACCGGTGTTCTGAAACATGCAGATGAAGAGAAATTTACAGTGTCTGTACAGAAGAAGGTGAAAATGGAAGGTGCTAAGCGTCCGAAACTGGTGGAAGAGGACGAAACCTTCACTTACGAGCAAATAAAATATACTAAATACTTAATTAGCTTTAAATAGTTATGGCCAAAAAAGAAGAAACAATCAGCTTGATTGATACATTTTCGGAATTTAAGGAACTGAAAAATATCGATAGAACGACGATGGTTAGCGTACTGGAAGAGTCGTTTCGTAGTGTTATCGCGAAAATGTTTGGCACCGATGAGAATTACGACGTGATCGTGAACCCGGACAAAGGGGACTTCGAGATATGGCGTAACCGTGAAGTTGTGGCCGATGAAGACCTGACGAACCCGAATATGCAGATCTCATTGAGTGAAGCGCAGAAAATCGACGCTTCCTATGAGGTGGGTGAAGAGGTGACTGACGAAGTGATCTTTGCCAAATTCGGTCGTCGTGCTATCCTGAATCTCCGCCAGACATTGGCTTCCAAGATTCTGGAATTGGAAAAAGACAGTATTTATAATAAATATATAGATAAGGTAGGTACAATCATCAATGCAGAAGTTTATCAAATCTGGAAAAAGGAAATGTTGCTTCTGGACGATGAAGGAAACGAGTTGCTGTTGCCGAAGACGGAGCAAATTCCAAGCGATTTCTATCGTAAAGGTGAAACGGCCCGTGCGGTGGTTGCCCGCGTGGACAACAAGAATAATAATCCTAAGATTATCTTGTCACGTACTTCTCCCGTTTTCCTGCAACGTCTGTTCGAGATGGAAGTACCCGAAATTAATGATGGTTTGATTACCATCAAGAAGATTGCCCGTATCCCTGGCGAACGTGCCAAGATCGCGGTAGAATCTTACGATGACAGAATCGACCCTGTAGGAGCCTGTGTAGGTGTAAAGGGAAGTCGTATTCATGGCATTGTTCGTGAACTTCGCAATGAGAACATCGACGTAATTAATTACACATCGAACATCTCATTGTTTATACAGCGTGCTTTGAGCCCGGCTAAGATTTCTTCTATCCGTCTGAATGAGGAAGAGA
>OGFG01000386.1_pt1 | contig 53693 bp, 84 predicted proteins | sample 1570761 | NCBI WGS metagenome assembly OGFG01 (sample SAMEA2581938, study PRJEB24529) | metagenome | biome: Human gut stool | place: China | collected 2011
GTGTTCCGGTTGCCGGTGTTCAGGTTGCCGGTGTTCAGGTTGCCGGTGTTCCAGTCGCCGGTGTTCCAGTCGCCGGTATTCAGGTTGCCGGTGTTCAGGTTGCCGGTGTTCAGGATACCTGTACAACCCTTTCCCTGATTGACACGCTTCAGAACTTCATTCCAAGGGATTTCACGGATAATCTGAAGGTGATTGGTTGCACATTTGTTGCCATCCTGCACAACTTCACCAAGAGCGACGACTTCAGCACAGTGATTGTTCGGATTGTTCTGATAATATTCAAAGCAATCCTTCAGGTCGGGGCAGAAGTGCATACCGGCACTGCAAGTCATCGGCTTGACATCCTCTTTGAACTCACCGGGGCAAGTGTACTGCTTATGGCAGCAAGTCCAATCAGGGTTGAAGACCTTGAAACCCTTCACGGGTGCAGTTAATTGTTCCATTTGTTACCTTCCTTTCTTAAAAGCTCGTCTACGGCTGTTTCCATCTTTCTAGTTATCGGCTAGCAAATAATCAACAGGCACGCCGAAATAGTCAGCCACTTTCTTTAGCGTCGCGATGCTAGGGCCGTAAGGCGATTTCTCCCACTTGCCAAGTGCGCCGTTTGAGATTCCGGCGCGTTCCTCAAGGATTGTGCGAGAAATATTGTTTTTTCGGCACAGCGCATCAATTTTTGAAATATTCACCTAGCAAAAGCTCCTTTCTAGTTGACTATTGCTAGAAAATATGCTACTATGAACTTGCGAGATTTATAACAGCATATTTTTAGCTAGTCCGCTGAATTTTAGGGGGCTTGGTTTTTTGTTGCCCTCTGTGCTATTTATTATACTAGCATTTATGCTAGATGTAAATAGTTTTCTAGCACTTTCTAGCGAATTGGCAATATGTACAAAGAAATGGTGTGATTTGTGTGCGATACGTGGAAAAAGCTAAGGAAATAGCAAAGAAAAAAGGAATTGCCTTCACGCATATTAGTACAGAGCTTGGGAAAAGTCGTGGCTATTTGTCTGAAATGCTAGCAAACGGGCGCGATTTGCCAGAGCATATGCTAGCCGATGTTGCCAGTTTGCTAGGAGTCACCGTTGACGACTTGCGCGGGGATACCGAAAACGAAAAAAAGCCCACCGCACAAGGCGGTGAGCTTATATCCGATTTGCCCGAAAACATTCAAGAACTCATTTCTATTTGCTTGCAGAACCCGGATTTAACTGTTTTGCTATTAACTCTTGCGCAGCGGATGCAAAATCCGCCAGCTGATCCGGCGTAAAGGTATGCAGGATTGCAATTAGCTTGCTGATGTTTTCCGCCTGTTCTGCCGCAGTATATTTCTTTGCTTGCATATGTTCCTCCTAGTGTGTGTTTCTCTCTTGAGTGGGGTTGTATTATTTGCCTTCCCAATCCGGATATTGAATGCACTGCAAATCATTGTAGACGGGTGAAACGCTCCAGCTAATCCAGAGGTCTCCAGAAATGGCTTTTCCTCGCTCTACATCCTGATTCCATGCAATGATTTGTTCATACAGGCGTTCTTTCGCGATATCATCCGTATATTCAACAGTTTCAATCTGGTGGATGATTCCCTGATAACGTGTTTCAGTGCCGATTTTGTCCGCTTTGTATCTTATTCGGTAAGTAAGCGCAATTATGCCGAAAACCACAGCGCAAACGCCGGATGCTATTGCAAGCACAAGCGCCACGAAGGAAACGGTTTGATATCCAAACGCATCGAACAGCGCATATGAAATCCAGCCAAAGACGATAGTTAAAATCGCAAGTAATACAATAAGTAGCATACTTTATATCCTCCGTTCAGATCACTGTCACTCAGGCCAAAATCAGCTTGAGAATCATCAGCTGCATTACGATACTCAGCCCGATGGGCAGAAGTACCAGCAACAACATACCAATGGTGTATCCGTTGGATGCTTTGATGTCGTTCATCTCGCGGCGCAGAAAATCTTCGTTAATCATGTTCTTCATCCTTTCACAGTAGCGGCAATGATAAAAAGTAGCATTGTAAGCCCAAACCATACCCATGCGGCGGTGTAAAGGTAATCCGCAATGGTGAAAATGGTGCTCTGGATATTGCCCAAGCGCCGAATCTTCTCGTATGCGGCCAGAATGTTTTCATCCGGCTGGTTCTGATTTTTTTCGTCTGGGGCATCTGGTTCTTTCCCGATCTCTTTGCAAAATGTGATGTATTCATCAACGCAGTTGATGAACGCTTGCTCGATGCCGTCAACGGTTTCTGCGTGATAGTCAACCAAATCTTTGATACCATCAATCTTGCCGTAATAGATTTTATCGTATGGGTCGTATTCCGGCGTTGTAGTATAGCCTTTATAAAGCAACATATTCTATATCCTTTTAGTAAATATGAAAATAAACGATCAGTGCATAAAAGATATCCTGTTATATTGTGAAGAAAAATGCGGGCCATCCAGTTATGCCACATTTGAGCCATTCCGCATGTTCTGCTATAATGGGCATAGATACTATTATGATGAGCTGAACTTTAATCTGAACTATCTGAAAATGGCAGGATACTTTGAACTTGGCTTTTCCGATTTGGAAGGGCGCTGGACAATTTTGATTTTGTCATCAAAGGCCCATGATTTTCTTCGCAACAGCTCCAAAAGAAGATTTGGAAGTTTCGCTTTCAAAAGTGGGGCTGATTCCATCATCGGTGAAGTTGTTGCTTTGATTTTCCGCTTCGTGGAGGGTCATTTCTTTATCTAACCGCACGATAATTTCAAGGTTCAGCTGCGCGGTTCCCTTCGCAAAGTTCTGCATTTCAAAGTGCGTTACCCAGGGTATCACATAATCATCAAGGCAAATCTGGCCCTGATCGTTAAACCGGAACAGTGCAAAGTTATGGTCTGAGTGCGAAACAAGATTTTTATTCACTTGGCCCATTGTTTCCCCCCCTTAGTTGTAAGTTGTCATTTTGACAACTTTGTGTTGTGCTTATATCTTATTACAGATTGCCGTAACGGTCAATTAGCAAAACGCACAAATTTCAGGTTTCGCGCTTTACTGTCCGGTTTTTCGGCCTTTTGCGTCCGTGCTTTGGTGGGGTGGTTAAATCAGGCAGTTTCATGGCTGTTTTCCCTCCGTGCTCGGTCTTGCAGCACAGCGCGATACAAGGCTTCAATGGTTGCCGCATTGCGGTTTTGGTAATTCTTAAGACGTTCCACGTTATTCATTGTTGATTCCTCCTGTGTTTTTTGACTACAGTAAGAATCTTAACATGTTTTTTATGCCATGACTGCCATTTATTTCCATGGCATTTTTTGGAGAAATATTTCTTTATATTTTCTTGACTGTTGTTGTATAAAAATCTTACCGCATTTAGAGCGCAAAACATGTAAAAAATTGAGGGTGATGAAATGGAAAGTAGAGCTGATTTCCGAGAACGCGAAGGGCTTATTCTTTCGCAGTGCCGGTTGGAATCCGGGCTTTCGCAAGAATATGTAGCCCGGCAGATGGATGTGAACATCCGCACGGTGCGCAACTGGGAAGAAGGGCTTTCCCCTATCCGAAACGATGATCTGTTGATGTGGTTCACCGTCTGCAAACAATCCCCCTGGCGCTGGCTGCAGCGCATCTGGATGCCGTCTGCATTCAGCGATACCGATACGCCAAACTGGACGGACGAACAGGTAGACAAGGCACTTTCTGATTATATCGCCCAAATGCCGAGCCAATACAAGCGCCGCCTGCTGTATATCCTGTGTGGGGCGCACGGGAGCGATTGGGCGGGACAGATAGACTTGTTATGCGCTAACGCTCATACGTCCATGCAAAGCCGTGTACGTGTCTGTCAGGCCGTGATACAGAACTATAGAATAGATACCGCAACAGGTGCAGACCCTTGCCCGGAAAGCACCAAGCCGGACTTTGACCGCCTGCAAATATGCCTGCAAGCCGGAGAAGCTGCCGTTCTGGCAGGCAACGGCGAATATAACGCAAGGGAAAAATAAAAAATCCCCTGCCGGTGGTGCCACACCAGCAAGGGATAAAGGGCCGTCAACATAAAAAGTTGACGGTTTCATTATAAAACATTTTTTGGAGGGCCGCAAGATGAAAAAAGATTTGACAGTTGGGCTTGTGCTCAGAAAAGACGGAAGATACCAGCGGAAAGAGATGATAGGTGGCGTTTGGAAAACCTTTTCAGCTAAGACACCAGCAGAGGTTTGGGGAAAAATTGCTGATGCCAAAGAAGAGCATGAAGAAAAGGAACAGCAGGAAAAGGCAAAAGCATCCGCAGGGCCGCTGTTTGAAACTGTGGCAAACGAATATGAAATCATTGTCTCCGGAATGAAAGAAGGGACAAAAAGAAGCTATCTGCCAGCCATCAAGCGTGCCAAAACCGAATTTGGTGAATACAGAATGCGGGAAATTGAGCCTTACATGATTGCAGAGTTCCTGCGCGGGCCTGAAATGGCCGGGAGGGCCGCAACGACCGTTTCAAACCAAAAGACTGTGATAAATAACATCTTTCAGTATTGGATTGACAGCCCTAAGTGGCGTGGGGATATAAACCCAGCAACGCAAACTAAAATGCCGCGCGGCCTGCATAAGGGCAAACGACAGCCCCCAACAACAGCCGAAGTGCAAATCGTGAAGGAACACTATCTTGACCCTGATGCACTTCTCCCCGTTGCTTATCTCTGCACAGGAGAACGGCGCGGTGAAATGTGCGCCATTCAGCTGAAAGACATTGACTTTGAACGAAATGTTATCAGCATATCAAAGACCGTTACACATATCGGTAACGAACCAATCTTAAATGACTTTACAAAAACCCCTGCCGGTATCCGGGAGGTTCCCTTATTGGGGATGTTAAAAGACGCATTGCAGCCAATACGAACGCTGCCAAAAAACACCTATATTGTGGGCTTAAAAACAGAACCAATAACGCGCAAGCAATATGATATTCTCTGGGCGCGGTTCTGGAAGAAATACGGCGTTGCACAGGCAGTTCCAAAAACCAAACAGGTACATCGGCGAAACAGAGTAGAAACTGTAAAATACACTGTTTGGAAAGTTCCCGTTTGCGGGCACCAGTTCCGTCACGAGTATGTTTGCATGCTGGCAATGGCAGGAGTAGCAGAAGAAATAGCCATTCAACTTGTGGGCCACGCTAATGCTAGAATGATTCACGAGGTTTATTTGTCCATAAAGCCCCAAATGATGGAAGATGCCCGCAAAAAATTGGAAAGCGTTTTGTAGGGCAAATGCAAAAAGTACAATAAAAGTCACTTATCAAATGTTAAAATTTTGCTCTGTACAGTAAATTGGATTTGTGAAAATTTTCGATTTTTGTTTTGGTGCAAGTTTGGTTTTTATACATAAATTCTACGTTATATCGAAGTTGAAACCGAGTTCGAGACTCGTATCCCGCTCCAAAATGAATATTGTCGATAAGACAGCAAAAAGCCGTTAAGTATCGATACTTAGCGGCTTTTTGTTTGTTCAAAAACGTTCAAAAACGTTCAAAAATGTATATTATTCATGGTGCATTCATGGTGCATACACTTTTTGCAATCCGTTTTATCGGGATTTTGGTGCGTTTTTGGTGCGGGATTTGTGCAGGGTTAGCACAGACTTTTTTGCAATTATTTTTTTATTTTTGAGCCAGCAAAAGCAAAGGACGGCTGCAAGCTATTGTGAAGCCATCCTTTTGGAAAAAATATTTTATGAAGTCCTTTTCAAATCGTGCATCAATCCTGCATACGTTTCCGGTTTTGCTTCCTTTAGTGCTTCCATAAATTCATCTAGCACGCGCCAAGCATGGCCGGAATCTGCACTTTTCATGGTTTCCAGAAATTCACTCATTCTACAACACACTCGTAATATTTTTCCACTTTGTTTTTGGAAGCATCTTTGTCATTGATGAATGCTGCTGCCAAGTCTGCATAGAATTCAGCCATGTTCACGTTGTGCTTTTTAGCTGCCGGATAGTAGTCACTGAACATCATGTTCATGGCCGCATAGAATTCTTCTTTTGTGCAATCCATCCCACGCGGGGCCATGTAAGTAGAGGTCTGTTCTATCGTCCAGTGTTCGCCGGTGGAGCCATCAGCGTTTTCCATGTTATGCACCCATTGTTTCAAGTCGCCAGAATCTTTTGCGATGCGAAGCATTCTTGCAAAGTCATTCATGGCAACGTAACAGCGCACAATGCTTTCAAATTCTGTCAGGCTTTTGGAGGATATTGCATCACCCATGCAATAATAGGCTTCTTCCATCAAGCGCTGTTCATAGTCCTCAAAGTCCTTGTATGTAAGCTCTTTCAAGCCTTAAACCCCCTGTTCAGCGCATATCCTCCGCATAGCGGCGTTTATATTCGCGGTCATCCTGGTCTGTGTCCATCCTGCGGCGCATGTCATCCGCATAACGGCGGTCACGGCGCATATCGTTGCCATAACTCCCGCGCATTTTTGCTTCCCAACCGCCATCATGGCTGTAACCCTCTTCTTCCATGATATCATCAAGGTTGGCAATGCTCTGTGTGACCTTGTAAACCACGTCAAGATCACGAACATTCAAAGTGCCGTGACGGGAAACTTCATCCAGTTCATCACAAAGCATTTCCCGGATGTCATTCATTGCTTTCATGCTCATTGTTATTTTCCCCTTTCTTAACTTTCGCGTTCAACAATTAGATTGCTGTTGGATACGGAAATTGCCTGCGTGCTGCTATTTTCCGCCGCTATTGTTACGCAGCATCCACGAGGAACCTCGACAAATGCAGCAATGTAAATATTGAAGAAATTCTCAACTGCCGCAGGTGTCACGGTTGCTGTGGCGCTATTCAGCGGCTCACCATTGATTGCAAGAGAAGCTGAAATCGCTTCAACTGTTCCTCCAGTTGGAATTGCGATATTCGCCCCAAACGAAATTTTGAATCGTGCCTTGCACTGATTTGTTAAACCGCGTAGCGTTACAATACCAGACCCGGCACGGTGAACAATACAAGGTTTACCAGCTACTGCTGTTTCTGTAAGCAAAACATTTTGTCCAGCTGCCACAGTCTGAACAGCTTCCGAAGTGTACTCTGCCATAAAAACAATCCTTTCTTCTAAGAATAAACGGCGGGACTATTGCCCCGCCGCCTTTTTTGCAAAATCAGCTCAGGGCTGAACATGTAAGAAACCCTCACAAGTTGCCATATTTTACTTAGCCTGCACAGCTGTTGGCGTAACCGCAGCACCCGTAACCATAATTGCCAGTATACGGGTTTGCAACCGCGTAAGCAGGCACCGGAAGCGGTGCAGCACGGCGCAAAATTTCAGCGGTACTTGCATCGATTGCCGCACGAAGCACGGAGTTCTGATTGGACTGAGATGCAGCCAAGCGCAGCGCCTGGTTTTCGCTCTGCAAGGTTTCAATCTTGTCCTTGCACAGGTAATCCAGAATTGCGCGGGTGTTGGTGTTCTGGTTCTCCACAATGTCACGAGTGTTAAAGTTCATCGTGTTCTGCATTGCGTTGAATCCCTGCTGCATCTGGTTGCGTGTATCACACTCCTGGGTAGCAATCGTGTAATTCACGCCCTGGATGCCGCTCTGGGTCTTGCAGCAACAATCCGCAAGCTGGGTACCAAGTGCATTCTGGCCCTGAAGCAGTGCAACATTGGTTGCGTTAAAGCCCTGCTGAATGCTGTTGTTCAGGTCATTAAACCCGTTCAGCATGCCGGTGTTAATGGCATAAGTGCTGTCGCAAATGCCATTCTGGATAGAGCGAATGCCGTTGTCAATACCATTAAGGGCAAAGCCCTCATTGATATCGGCACGGGTTGCATAGCCCTGGAAACCGGGGGAATTAGCGCCGCGCATGCCGCCGCCAAAGCCACCGAAGCCGCCAAAGCCCATGCCACCCCAACCGAACATACCGAAGATTAGAAACAGCACGATCCATGCCGCCCAATCGCCGCCCCACATGCCATTGTTGCGGTTATTGTTTCCGGTAACAGCGGCAATATCGGCAGGAGTCATATCGTTATAAACTGCCATTGGTTATCTCCTTTTCAAAATTTTTATTCTAAATGCGGCCGCATTTATTCAAAAGCCAAACATAGAACGCATAGCAGAAAACTGCTGTTCCATATTTTTTGCTTGCTGCTGGATAGAATTTAACTGCTGTTGGCTTAACTGGCCGGAAGCAACAATCTGTTCTATCATTTCATTCGGGTTTTTCCCTTGCATTTGGTTCATAAATCGTTGGAACTGCTGCATCATGTTGCCTTGCTGGTTTCCGTTAAGTTTGCTGTACAGCGGGTTTGGCATTTGCTGCCTCCTTTACTGCCTTTTGCGGCTTTGCTTGCATTTGGCTTTTCAAATCACCAAAAGCGGCTGCGAGTGCGTCAAATTCTGCTCGCGTAACAAAATTTTCGGTTTGTGGCTTTGCCGCCGGTGCCGCTTCTCTCTTGTGGTAGTCGTAAACTTCCATTGGATAGGGCATATTGTTTACATCGCGGCATTTCACATAAAATGTTTGCATGTCTCTATCCATCAAGATGACTTTGCTGCCCGGAGCAACCATATAGCCGTTTGCTTCACCCTCACCAGATACCCAAACCACTTCGCAAGATTGCGGTGTCTGCTGGGGCGGTATTTGCTGTGGTTGCGGCTGAAACCCACCCTGTCGTAGCTGTGCCAACTGGTCTGGCACAGGTTGACCATAATACTGTGGATATGGGTTATAGTACGGCATGTTCATTGTTTTCCTCCCAATAGGCTTTGGGGACTTCATTGCCACAGTCCCATGTGTCTATCCAATCCCCGTTTTGCACACAAACAACATGCGTTGGCATTTCCAGCAAAAACGTTCCGCTTTGGTTGCTATCTGCAAAACCCTTAACCGTGCATTGCATTTCCGATACTCTGGAGATTCGATGTCTCCCCCATCCGTTGCCAATCAGGTACGTTTTCCATACGCGATTGGCACATGGCATATCGCAAAGCAAACTTCCCTGTACACATAAATCTGTATAAATCTCTTTCCAGGGCTTGCTCATCGCCGCCGCCAAAGCTCTTACAGCGCAATCTTCTGTGCGCCTTCCAGCCGGGTTAAGATTGACATTTTTGTAAGCCATTCTTTTGTTTCCTCTATCTTAATTATAAAAAAATAGACGTAAAAACGTGCGACACGAACGCGACAGTTTTACGACAAGTTTTCATTCCAAAGTTTCCTATTGACATAAAATAATATTTTTTTGTAAATAATAATTGACATTAAATATTATATGTGCTATAATAAGTACAACATAGGAGATACGAAACACCCCGCACAACAAAGGAGAAAACATTATGACTACCGAGATTATCATCACCATGGCTTTGGCATCCCACCGCACCGGCAATTACACCCCCGCCGAAAACGCCTATTTCACCGCCGTGCAGAACGACACCTACAGCAACTTTCGCTTGCCGGAGGGCTGGAACTACGAAGGCGACGAACCCAAAGGCGTGCCGCACCGCAAAGCCGTGACGGTTTCCCTGCCCGACTTCATCCACGCTGTGCCGGGCGGCATCCGCTCCGACTACAAAGCCACCGACGGCAACATCAATCTGGTCTTTGCCTTCGTCCCCGCCATCCGCGTGACAGGCGACTATAATCAAGCCATTGACGAGGCGATGCAGGCGCTGACCATCACCGCACCGACCAGCTCCGGCAAGCGTGAGGAAATCCCCTTTGAGATCGTATCCGTTTCTCAGCTGTTTGATGCAAAGCGGCTGTAATATAAAAAGGAGCCACACCATGAAAAAGATCATTAACGGCAGCCGCTACAACACCGAAACCGCCCAGCGGCTCGGTGTCCACGAAAACAATTACTTACCCAATGACATCTACTATCGCGGACAAGATTTATACCGCACCAAGGCGGGCAAGTATTTTATACACAACTACGGCAACGGTTTCCCCAAACAGGACGGCAACTGGGGCTGGGGCGAGGAGATCACCCCCATCACCGAGGACGTCGCCCGCGATTGGGCAGAGCAGTACCTTGACGGCGCCGCTTACGAGGCAGCGTTTGGCGAGGTGGTAGAGGATGCCCGCCTCAACGTCCTGCTGCCGCAGGAGCTGCTGGACAAGCTGGATGCCCGCGTCACCGCGGGCGGTGGCAACCGCAGCGAAGTTGTACGCGCTGCGCTACGTGCCTACCTTGAGGGCTAAGCCATGCCGCCGTTTAAGGATTTATCCGGGCAAACATTTGGCTATCTGTACGTTATCGAGCCGACTGCGAAGAGGCAAGACGGCAACCGGGTTTTCCGCTGCCGCTGCCTTAACTGCGGCAGAATTGTGGAACTGCCAAGCCGTACCATCGCCCACTCCAAGCAGATCAGCTGCGGGTGCATAAAAAACCGCAATCTGACCACCAAACCCATTGCCGATAAGCTCGGACAGATTGAAGGCACCAACGTCAGCCGGATATCGTCCGGCAAGGCCCCGCGGAACAACACCACAGGCGTGCGCGGTGTGTCGTGCAGAAAAGACGGAAAATATATCGCATACATCTATTTTAAGGGAGAGCGGTACCACCTGTATTGCGGCACCGACAAAAACAAAGCCATCTCCGCCCGCAAAGAGGCAGAGCAGCGCCTCTTTGGCGAGTTTTTAACGTGGTACAATGCGCAAAAAGACAAGCAAAAATAAAAAAGCCCGGCAGGTTCGAGTCTTGTCGCCATACATTTTATAGATTTACATAAAAAAATAAAAAAGCCTCTTGCAATTTAGACTATTGCAAAAGGCCTTTTTCTAACCTAATTTACTTTTTATCGCTTTAACCCTCCGATTAACCGTCCTTTCGCTGCAATACAATTCCGCCGCAATATCGGCGTTGTGCATCCCGCGCCGCCGCAAATCCAACACGGCGTGTTCGTCATCTGTCAGGTCAAAACAGAGGTCATCATAGTCGCTGCGGCTCATTCGGAAATCAAACTTACTTCCCATTGCCAAAGCCCTCAAGAATCTGCTTGAAAGCCTGGTGCAGGCCAGTGGATGCCAGCCCGCTTGCAAGGCCGGACAAAATCACGGCCGCAGTAATGTCGGGCCAGTTCATCCAGCAAGCCAGTGCAACACCAAGCGCCGCGCAAATGGTGGGAATATACCGGTTGTCCACATCCTTAATCCACTGCTTGACAATCCAGCCCACGCACAGGCAGATGCCAACAATCACGGGCATCATGTATTCAGACAGAAAAGAAATATCCATTTTGCTTTCTCCTTTTTTTAGCCGATCAAATGCTTCTGCAAGGCTTCCTTTGCTTTCTGCATCTGGTCAATGTTGTTTCCATCAAGGTTGTGGTCAAGCAGGGCAAGCAGCGCCTGCAAGGTCACGTGCTGCCCCTTGTCCATGCGGTCAAGCCGCAATTTGTCGTTTTTCAAAAAGCCCTCCATAGCGTTCACCCGCGTTTCTAACTGGGTAATGCGTTTGTCCTGGTCGGTTTTTGGCTTTTTTACTGCGGTAATTACTTTGCTAATAGCCACGCCACCGGCATACAGTCCAGCAGCAGCACCTGCAGCATAAATCAAAAACGCCCAGGCCTCCGCAAGTGTAAACGAAAATACATGCTGCATCGGCATCACACCTCCACGATGGGAATTCCATAGGCGGCTGCCGCATCATGCTCAATACGGCACCCGCGATAGTCCTGCCAGCCAGGGGCGAACACCGCAAAATCAGCGGTGCCCAGCAGCTTGAGGCTTTCGCCCAGATACCACAGCGGCGTTGCGTCAGCCGGGGCACCCTCGAAAAAGGATTCAATGACCTCGATTTCCTCATGGGTTTTCATGCGCACATCAGCAATCAGCGCCTTGCGCTCTTTGAGGATTTCCTCGTCGGTTTTGCCGCGCATCGGCTGAGAAATAAATAGTTTTTGCATTGCGTAACCCCACATATTCGGCCTTGTACAGCCCTGCGTCAATCAGCTGCAGCTCTGCACACTTGCGCATGATGTACCAGGCGTCGCCGCTGGATACCGGCCCAACGTCCAGCATCCACTGGTTGCCATCCGCACAGGTTTCGCGGTACAGGCCAGCCGCGATCAGCCCCAGTCCCTCGCACAGGGCGCGGATGGTTGCGCGGTCGCCGCTGGAGATACGGCCAATGGTGATCCGCTGCTTGTCCAGCTTGTTGGGGGTGGTATCCTCCGGGGTGGGCGCGGTGTGACCCTGCAAGCCCGCCTGGATCATCAGCTGCTCATAGTCCTTGTAGACCCGGTTGCAGTCCAGGCTGGTGCCGTAGCCGGGGATGCCCAGCGCGTTGCGGCTGGAATACTGCCAGATGCCATACGGCAGCGGGCAGGTGCATGTGCTGCTGTACTGGGCTACCCAGATATCATACCTGGACAGCGCCTTGTAGTCCAAGCGGTTGCGGACAAAATCGCAGGACGCATACAGGATGCCGTAGTATCCAGCCGCCTCGACCTCGCCCAGGAACGCTTCCACCAGCGCGGTGCGCTGAGCGTTGGTCAGCCGCAAAATGCACGGCTCATACTCAATGTCATAGGCAACCGGCAGGCACAGGTGCTTGCCCTGGATCGCAGCCAGGCAGCAGCGGGCCTCCTGCCGGGCTTCCGCCGGTGTGGTGGCATAGCTGTACCAGTACACACCATACTGGATGCCCAGCCGGGCGCATTCCGCTGCGTTGCGCTCAAACTGGGGGTCTTTCTGGCCCGCGTAGCGGCCATACCCGGCGCGCAGCATGGCGTGGCGGATGCCCTTGCCATACGCTGCATGCCAGTCAAATTTGCCCTGATGTTTCGATACGTCGATTGCGTCAATCATTTCCTTATTCCTCCGATCTTCTTTTATCTGCCAGTGCCGCCCCATCCCACCACAGTTTCGCCAGCAGTTCGCGCTCTGTGGTAGTGTCCAGGCCCTCACGTTCCAGCCGATCCAGTACAGCATCCACAAGATCAAGGGCCATAGACAGCGTGCGGGACATGCGCTGCACTCGTTCGTTGTCCGTCACAGCTGCCCCGGCATGGCAGGCCAGATCACGTCATACGGGAAGCCGGGTTGTTCCGGCACATCCCGCAACGCCTGGCGGTAGGTCGCCCACGCTTGCTTGTCCGTTTTGGCGTCATCCAGCACGGTCCAGTCGCAGGCAGAGATCAGCCGGTCACGCTCTGCGCGTACCTGGGCAGCGGCCTGGGTGCGGTCCGCCTGCTTGACGGCCTCCGCCCAGATATCAGGCGCGATTTCCAGCGCACCGGCAGGCAGGGCAATCCGCGTCTCATAAGTTGTATAGCGGTAACCGTTCCAGGGCGTGTCCATATCGGACACAGCCGGGCGGCTTGCTGCTTCTTCGTCCTCATACAGCCGCACCAACGTGCGGCTATCTTCCAGCGGTTCCGTCTCAAAGCGGGGCCGCTTTTCGTTGCATTCGATTTTAAGCATTTTGTATTGCCTTTCTAATTTTCCGGCAACTTATCACGCCGTCAACGTGCTTGACCCGGAAATGGTGCATATCTGCATGTTTTAGCTGCCCGATCCGGCAGGCAGCCTGCCGGGCCTGGTGCGGTGTTGGGTTGCCGTGTGGCCGCTTGCTGATATCCAGGCACAGCCGGATCAGGCGTTTGCTGGTACGCTTGCGGTAGATGGTGTGGTCGCAGTAGATCACAAAACCCAGGCCATCCAGGGCGCGTCCGCGGTGCTCACCGTCAGCGTCTATGTAGTCGGTGCGGTATACCTGCCAGCTGTTATTGATGGTATACCCTGCTGCGCACAGCCAGTCCATGGCGGCCTGCAGGGCACGGTGAAGCTTGCGCTTGTTCGGGCCATACATGTGGATATTGTCCACATACCGGTAATAGTGCCGCACGCCATCCAGGCTGCGCACATAGCGGTCAAATGCCGTCATGGCCAAATTTTGGAACCAGTGGCTTGTGACATAACCGATAGGCAGGCCATTGGCAAAACTCTGTACCACAGCATCAGCCAGGCGCAGCCAGTACTTGTCCTTGATTAGCTGCCGGTATCCGTACATCACAAAATCATGGTCCGTTCCTGGGAAGTTGTGGTGGATATCCAGCTCCGCTCCATATTTTGTGCCCGCTCGGTCCGTTTTGATCCAGTACTCCACATGCTTTTTGGTGCTGTGTGGCCCACGTCCCCGGATACCTGCCACGCAGTAGGGGTCAAGTTTCGGCACAACCTTGTCATAGATGCTGTCGATCAGTATCCAGTGCATCACGCCATCGGGCCAGAATGGCACATAGTCGATATCACGCAGCTTGCCGTTGCTTGGCTCATAGTGCTGGGTGTGGATTGGCTTGCTGGGCACCCAGTCGCCGCATATGATCCAGTGCTGCACTTGTTCAACACATTCATCTGCATGCAGCAGGGCGGGTACCGTGGTCGGATCGTCCATGCGTTTCTTTGCATGTTGAAACATCTCCCCTCTGATAAAATTCCGGTCCGTCATGACCGGCAACAGGTTTCCAATGCGTTTAGGCATATTATAAGCTTTCTTTGGCCACAAACCATTTCGCCCGGCGTTTGCCGCCTACTAAGGTTTCCGGATGGGCCAGGTTATAGCTAGAGCTCAGGCAGATTGATCTTGCATAATAAGGTCACGACCAACAGCACAGCTTGCTGTGCTGCCGCCAAAGAAAGGTCACCGCCGATGCGCCACCCCGCGTCGCCCGCGCCGTTGTTGAGGTTGAGGTAGAACGGGCCTGCGTTGCCGCCGTTGTTGGAGTTGCCGCCACGCAGAGCGATACGGTATAAGATCAAGAGCCTTTTGCATAATGTCATATTCGGATAGGTTTTATCGGGGGCCTTGCGGTCCCCGAACCCCCGCTTAACCGGGGATAGAAAGGTCACCGCCGACGTACCACCAAGCGTGGCCCGCGTCGCCGCCGAGGTGGAGGCAGAACGGGCCCGCGTAGCCGCCGCCGCTGTCGGAGGCGCCGCCACGCCGAACGATACGGGTTCCGGCCTTATTAATATAAAAATAGTCTGCCAGGTAAGTACCAGAGCTGCCGCCAACAGACTTGGTGATCTGCACGCTGGGCGCACGATCATCCTGCTGCAGGGCGGTCGCCCAACCTTCGTCCGGCATTGCCATAGTGTCAAGGGCAATGTAGCCATCGTTGGATGTCCAGCTGTACTTTGTGGGGTCATCGCACCAGTACGGTACGCCGTAAATCAATTTCCAGTCGCATTCAAAGCGCCACTGGTTGCCATAGAGCGGATTTTCCACGCCGTAAAATACAAAACTGTGCCGTCCATTGGTGTTGCTGACGGGGCTGCCGCAGGTGGCAATCACACTGTTTGCGGTGCCGGTGCCCTGCATTATGCGCCATACCTTGTGATCAGTCGTTGTGGTTACGGGATTGCCGTCAAAATTAACCTTAACGTTGGTGGCATCGCCATCAATGGCCTCCACGCTGGTAACAATGCGGCGTTTTGCGATGGTTTCGTCTTCGCCGCCGGTGCCGATGGAGATCACCATGCCGGGCTCAATGCTGGCGCTCTTGGCAACCACCACACTGGCAGCATTGTCAGTTGCAGCAGCAACTGCAATGTTAGTGCTGTACAGACTTACGCAGCCATTGATTTTGCTTTGCGAATTGCGCGTGCCGTATACAACAACCATCAGATAGGCCAGCACCTCAAAGTCGGCACTGGTGCCAATGCTGTAGGTATCGCCCCATTGGCGGGCAGCGTTCAAAAACCGCGTGATATTCTGGCTGCCAGTCGGCACGGCACCGGCAATGCTGTGCAACTTGCCGTCCGCGCCAATGCTGCCGGGGAAAGCGCGCACATAGCATTTCTGCTTGAGGCTGCCGTCCGCGTTCAAAAATTTGCGCGGGGCGCGGTAGCCGGGCAGCATGGACATGCTGATGGACGGTGCAACATCCAGCATGCCGGAGACGTAAAACAGCGGAATTTCCACCAGCACTTCGCCGTTGGTGCCATCCTCAATGTATCCAGGCTGGCCCTTGTACGCATTAACCTTAACAGTGCCATCTGCGTTCAGGGTACAGCAGCAGCGGCGCATGCCCGCCCAGGGATAGACAGCATCAAAGCTGTTCTGTCCCGCGCTGGTGTCCGTGCCAGGCGCAAACACAAAATCTTTGGCCGCGCCCACACGGGTGCCTGCGCTGGTGCTGCCGGAAAAGTTCACGCCGAAAATGGCCTGACTGGTTACAATGCCAGCCACCTGCGCGGCATAATTCTTGGCGTCGTCTGCGCTTTTGGCGGCATTATCCGCGCTGGATTTTGCCGCTGTGGCCTGCGTAGTGGCTGTGCTCGCAGCGGTACCCGCCGTACTGGCAGAGCTGGCAGCGGCTTTTGCGCTGCTGTCTACTGCCGTTTTGGCAGATTCTGCCCCGGTCTTGGCCGCCTCTGCCGCACTTTGTGCCGTTTTTGCAGTAGTGGCGCTGGCAGCGGCGTTTTTCTCGCTTGCGGAAGCAGCCGCTGCGCTGTTGCCTGCAGCGGTGGCTTTGCTGGATGCCGTGCTGGCGGATGCGCTCGCAGCATCCTGGCTGGCTTTGGCCGCCGTCTGGCTTTCCTTTGCGGCGGCAGCGCTGGCGCTGGCCTGATCGGCAGAGTTTTTCGCGGCGGCAGCGCTGCTGCCTGCGCCGGTCTCCGCCGTTTTTGCCGTTTCCGCGCTATTGGCTGCTGCATCTGCACTGCCCTGCGCTTTGGTAGCGGACTGTGAAGCCGCTTCGGCTAATTTGGCAGCGGCCTTGGCGCTTTCAGCCGCAGCCGTTGCGCTGGCCGCTGCATTATCTGCGCTGTCCTTGGCGTTGCTTTCTGCCGTCTTGGCGTCCTGCGCATTGCGGGCGGCCTCTTTGGCGGCAGCGGCAGCAGCGGTGCGGTCAGCCGCAACCTGATCCACAAACTGCTGCCACTTGTCGGGCGTGGGGTCGGGGGTGACGTTGCCAACAGTGGCGTGGTTCTGCACCAGATAGTAGGTCGTGCAGCTGATCGTCTGCCGCCCCTCTCCGGTGCCCACAAAAGTCAGGGCGCAGCGGCCTGCTGCCGCCTGCTGGGTGGCAGTGGCCTCCGGCGGTACGTCCAGCATGCCGTCATCGTCCACCAACACTTCAACTGCGTTGGCGGCCTTAAACGTTGCAACAATGGTCAGGCCATCCCATTCCGGGCTGCACAACACCCGGATACGCTCATTGCCGTAGCTGTCATAGGTGCCCAGGCGCAGCGGGCCCTCAAACGTTACGGCCTTGTAACCGTTCAGGTAGATATCATGGTTATAGGGTCTCATGCAGATCACCCCTTATTTCTGCTGATTGGCCGGTGCATTGCTTTTGGCGGAGACGGTACCCTCGGTGGTCCCGCTTTGCTCTCCTTTTTCCGCGGCTGCATCCTGGGCCTCCATGTTGGCTCTCACGACATACAATATATTTTCCAGGATCAGCTCAGATGTGGCATACGGAATTTTAGCTTCATTCAAAGCTGCCACGATTTTGCGGCGGCATTCATGGGTTCTTTTGTTGTCAGTCATGGTTTTTTCTCCTTTACAGTCGTGCGTTTACAGCGTTTTTCAGGGTTGCAATGGCGGTCAGCAGATCATCATCCAGGGCCACAAAAGATGCCCGGTTGTTCTGGCTGGTGATGTTGCCGTCACTGTCCAATTCTGCGTAAGTGTAGCTCACGCGTTCGCCCTCAGCGGTCGTTACGATTGCCACGGCGCTCAATTTTTTCATGTTTTGTTGCCCTCCAAATCATCTAATAGTGTATCAACGGCCAGGTTTGCGCCGGTATCCATGGTTAATAGATCCTCTGCTGCATCGGCACCGGCATCCAGGGCACGCGCGGCGGTGCTGGCCGCCATGTCAATGCCCGCCGGGGGTTCTGCCGGGTAATTGCACTCGCTGGGTTCGGCGTACTCGCCCTCGTAGCCGCGCTGGGTGGTCATGGCCATCCAAGAGAATTTCTGTCTAGGTGCACCGTGCACAATAGCATACTGCCCGCAATCCTCAGCCCACAGGTGGCCGGTGCCATCGCAGTCCGTCAGCAGCCAGGTCAGCTGCCCATGTTGGGCCACCGTCTCCGCATAGCGCGGATCAGGTACAATCAGGCACCAACCGTCCGGGCCGCACTCGCCGCGGCCCCAATCCGCAAAGGTCGGGGTGGGCGTTTCAAACGCAGCCATCTTGATTGGGCCAAAGCTGGTGGACACGATACGGGACTTGCTGCCCCACGCGCTCAAATTCTTACAGTTGAGCGTACCGGACACACCTACGCGAGTAGTGTTAAAATCGGCATCGCTGTCATCGCTGCGGTTGTAGGCGATCTGCATCCCAACGTAAGATGTGGGGTTCAGCCCGTCCACCCAGCCGTATTTGGCGTACTTGCTGCACGCGCCGATGTAACTGCTGCCCGCCTCTGAGTACAGCACGCCGGTTAATCCGATTGATCCCGTGTTGATGGTGGCGTACCATGCAATGTGCCTATTGTCAATGTACACGCGCTCCCCGGATTCTGTGCCCATGCGAATGTAGGCGTTGTCCAAGTCGTACACAGTGCTGTACTTGAGATTGTGTATCTGCCCGGTGGTAATGTTACCGCCGTTGATAATGGTCTTGTCCTGGTTCCAGGTGCTCAAATCCGAAAATGTCACCACGCCGGTCATGCTGATCTGCGCGCTGGTGATCTCCGTTCCACCTGCCGTCAGCTTGATAGTGCTGCTGGTTCCGCTGGTGGAAGCCGTCAGCTTGATCTCGCTCACCGTCTGCTTGATCTCGGTTTTGGTTTCGTTGGCGGTCAGATAGTCGCCGGTGCTGGCCGTCCAGGCAGTGGGGGCGTTGCCCATCTGCACCATGGGGTGCATGATGGTCAGATCGTTGGTAACGGTGGCGTTATCGTTCGCGGTACTCACAAACAGACCGTCTGCATAGCCGTCCGCGGTCGCCGTGAACGCCTCCCAGCGCAGCTTCCAGCCATTATCCAGCGCAATGTCCTGCTGTGCCTGCTTGAACGCGGAGCCGTAATAACTTTTTGCGCCACTGCTGCTCTTGGTCTCGAACTGCAAAAACAGGCTGTCCGTGCCAGAGTTGAGCTTGTACAGTACGCTGGCGCAGTAGGTCATGCCCTTGGCAATAACCAGTGACTTATCTGCTCCAAAGTGGAAGCGGGTGTTCCGCGCTTTATTGGTCACGCGAACAGATTCACCGCTGATCGTGTATGTTCCTTTTTTGCTCAGGTCATTGCCGCCTGCATCCAGTGTCGCATTGTTCCAGTCGTCGGTGCCCGCAATAATATTGTTGCCGCCGGTGATCCGCTGCGTTACCGTCTGGGTAATGCTGTCGGCTTTCTGGTCGATCGCGGATACTGATTCTTTAACGGTTTTGAATTCCCGCTTTGTGCTGTCCAGGTCGTTGGAAATGGTTGTGGTGGTCTTTTTCAGGCTGCTGACTTCCGTTTTGATTTCATCTGCCGATTGGGAAATCAGGCTTTTGGCGCTTTTTTCTGTTATGTAGTCCCCGCTGCTGGCTGTCCACGCGGTCGGCGCATTGCCGTATTGCAGCATGGGGTGCAGCAGCTCAAACTTGTTGGTGTAGCTGCCGCCAACCCCCGCCTTTATGCTGCCGCAGCCAAGCTCGACCGTTTTCAGAATACCGGTGCTGCTGGGTGTCCAGGTGCCATACCGCAGAACCCAGCCGTCTGTCTGCTTAATTTCAATCTGGTTTTCGGTTGTTATGCTGGTATAGTAAGAATTTCCGTTGTCGGCGGCATATATAAGGCTCAGGCACAACCCGTCGGTGCCGGAAATTGGCTTGTACATGACGGACAGGCACAGGGTAACGCCTTTGGTAATGCGAGCGCCAACGGTGTTGAAAACAAAATACCGATTGGAGTTTGCGTTTGTCACGGTCGCGCTGCCGGTATCGTTGTACGTGACCGAACTGCCGCTGACCTCGTTGCCTTTCAGCTCGGCGTTCTTGAAGCTCTCACTGCCCAGGATCAGGTTGCCGCCGCCGGTGATTTTGGTGTCTTTTTTCACCTCAGAGGAAAGCCCGTCCACCGTTGCTTTCAGGTCGGTATACTTTCCGGTCAGGTCGCTGGCCTTTACTTCCAGGCCGTCCACGCTGGTCTTGATCTCCAGCATTTTGCCGGTCAAGTTCTTGTAGCTCTGGCTGTTCACGGCGCTGGAACTTTCCCGGCTGGCGCTGCCCACGCTCTCAAAGCTGGCTTTGCCAGAAGAGATCGTGGCGCTCATCAGGTAGGTGTCGAACTCCCGCCCGCGTGCGTCCTTAACGTGCACGATCTGCCCGCAGGCAAGGCCGGAGCTGCTGGGCACGGCCACTTTGCAGGGGGTGTAGGTCACGTTTTTCAGCACGTTGTACAGGTTTTGGACAACGCTTTTCAGGTTGGCTTCGGTGCCAGTTGTCAGCAGCAGGTTGCCCTGCACTGCATAAGTGTTGGTGGCAGTGGTGCTGTCGGGGTAGATGACCCCCACGTCACTGTCCGACTGCCGAATCTGGACTTTCTCAATGGCCTTGACCGTGTAGTCTTCGTAGCTCAGGCTGTCAGCATAATAGGCGGTGCTGTTGCTGGCACCGTCCGGGGTGATTTTAGCAGTGTTGCGCTTGTCTGTGTAGGTCAAGAATTGCAGCTTGCCGTCTGCATTCATGTGGGCGTAGCAGCCTGCCGCTTCCGCCGCCCAGGAGATAATCTGTCGGCAGGTTAAATCATCCGCATAGAACGCCTGCACGCTGTAGCTGCCGTTGATGGGCAGGCTGCTGATGGCAAGCGCGACCCCTGCCCGCTGGCAGGCCAGCTGAACCAGCTGCCAGATAGTTTTGGGGAACTGCGCCTGATTGGCGTGCAGCCAGCCGGAAAAGTCCACATCCAGCTTGGACATGGTGTCGTAGGCGACTACTTTATAAACCGTGCTTGTGCCGGATATTTCCCGCATAAGCCCCTGATAATTTGGCTTTTCGCAATAATATATGCCGACTTTTGTTTTTGTGCCGCTGTCATTCACCCAGTACAACGTAAGCACATCGCCTTTTGCAATAAGATTGTCATCCTGCGCAAGGTATTCGACCTCTATTTCGTCTGTGCATGCGCTTCCAATCGTGAATTCCTGGCCTGAATTCAAGGTCTGCGTCAATGTGCAAGACAAAATAAGGGAAGAATCAATCTCTGTCCCATCGCTTTTAACAATCAGGTTTTTCAGCATTGATTCTTCCCTCCTTTACATCTCTACCATGTCAAAGGAAACATCGGTGTATAATCCGCCCTCGCTTGAACACAATGTTTCGTTGTACAGTTCATATTTGCAATCACCTGTATAAGCAGACATCGTGCATGTCTTTCCCCTGTCTCTGAATGTTGCGGTATATTCCTTGCCCTGAACAAGCCCCACAAGCTCGTCCATTTCGTTTCCTGTCATGGCATTGTATTTGATTGTGACTTTGCGCAAGTCCCGGCGCAGCCAATCAATATGCATCACGCCATCCTCTGTGCGGCCGCTGTTGGAGCCGACATAGTTCTCATGCGTGATTTCACACCCCTGCGGCTTGTACAGCGCAGTTCCGTTGACAGCCCAGTAACCTTTTGTGTCTTTGGTATTGAAGCTCATATTTCCCTCTTAAAAAGCGGGGCTTCCCGTTCTGATTTGTTCTCGGTGCGCTTCATCCTTAACGGCGCGGAATACCTCTCTGCCGTTGATGACAACTTTGGTATCGCTGTTGCGCTCCATAATAGTGCCAAGCGCACGAATTGCTGCAACAACGTCTGCGGAGCCATTTCCGGTGCGGTATGCCTGCGCAGAAGAAAACTGCTTCCCGGATACTTCGACATCGTGTTTGGAAACGACTGTGCCCTCTGCGCTGACATTGACAGGTGCATCCGTAAGTTCCTTTTGCATAGAAGCACTAAGCGCTGCAACCTGGCGGATAACGCTGTTCTTGTTCCGTTCAATGCCGGATGCAAACAGTTTCATCATGTCAGGCATCCAGGTGTCAGCATCAGCCAAAGGGCCTTTATCAGGAACAGAAAAATGGAACCGTTCACTAATCCATTTTGCCGCATCTTCAAATCCCGATTTAAGGACTGTCCACGTATCGACAAAGCTATCTACAAAAGAGGAAGCGAAATCGCTGCCCCATTGTTTTGCCTTCTCTGGAAGGCCGGACAGTGCATTTCCGGAACGGGTTGCCGCATCTTCAACGCCAGATGCGGCATTACTTGCAGAATCTTTTACCGTTTCCGCATTTCTTCTTGCACCAGAATTGATATTGTCAAAACTTGCCGCATAAGCGCTTGCTGTATTGTTTGCACTTTGGGTCATTCGTTCTTTTGCGTTTTCCGCTGCACTACTCATTTGGCCTGTGCTACCCTGTACGCTTTGTGCCGTAGCCGAATAGCTGGAACTGATTGTTGCAGCGGAATCTGTAGCAGACGTTGCTATATTACTGTTTGCGCTTGTTACTGTTCCGGCAGTCTGATTTGCAGAATCTCTTACCTGCGCCATAGAAGTATCAACCTGATTTGTAGAGCTTGTTACAGAATCAGCCATATCAAAGTTCCCGCTTTTGATATCCACAAGTTTTTGGGTGTAGGTATCAATCGCAGAATTGGCATTTGTAAGGGCTTCTTGCTGCGCCTGAACGTCACTTGTTGCGGTTTCGTAGGCTTCGTTCGCTTTGCTCAAAGAATCGGACAAAGCGTTATATTGCGCATCGAGACCCAAATCAGCCAGCATTTCACCCCATGTGGAAAGACCGTCACGATAATTGCTAAGTGCCGTTGTTGCTGTATCGACTGCTTCCTTGCTCGCAGCAAGGCGGTCATTGGCGGCTGCAAGGTCTTGTTCCGCCTGAATCTGCGCCTTATATGCACTTTCCAACAAATCTTGCGCTGCTGCTGCGTATGCGGCCTTTTCAAGGCTTTCGATAAGGGCGTTTACATCGTCACGAGTTTCAAGCACCTTTGTTCCGGTTTCGTCCATGTGCAGCTGCAACCCTTCCAGGCCCATGCCATTAAGGTATTCTACCTGGGACTGGAGCTGCTGCACTTCAAACGCGGATTTGTTCGACTTTTCGCTTAAATCGAAAATCGAATCGACAAGGGTTTGAACGCCTGCATACTTTGTTCCGACATCAGAAAAGCTTTGAATTTTTTCGTTAAGCTCCTGCTGGTTATCCGTTGCCCGCTGAATGCTTGCGGTGGACTGGTCGATCATGTAATTCAAGGTCTGGCAGAACTGGCTTTCGTTTGCCATTTCCTGCCCGGCTTCCTGCATTGCGTTCCTGTATCCCAAAAACGCACCGGCTGCCGTTCCCACAGCTGCAATCACTACACCAACTGGGCCAAGCACAATGCCGCCGATCGTCCCAAACAGGGCAAATGCAGCCACACAGTTTGTTGCGGCGGTTTTCAAATCCATTGCCCCTTGCCCGAATTTTTTCATTGCATCATAAGCAGTGACAAAGGTTCCGACCGCCACAGCAACGGCAGTAGCTACTTTCGCCCATACCGGGAGTGCGCTTCTAAACGATTGAAGCCCCAAGGAAAAAGACCTCAAAAAACCAACCCCGTACTCCAGCGATGAAACAAAAACTCCCGCAGCTTTTTTCAATGCTTCAAAGACAGCGCTTCCCGCAGCGGCTTTAGTAATAAAATCCTTGAACTTTTTCAGGAATTTGCTGACAGCTCCAACGGCAAAAGCCGTTAATATAGCGGCGCCAATACCTTTTATAAGTGGCATAAACGGTTCAAGCACTTTTTTGATGTTCTCAAAAGCCTTTTGTAGCTTTTCAACCCATTTCGTAACCTTGCTGTTTGCAAGGTTGGCAAACATGTCATAGCTCGGAAGGCCAATGTCACCTAATCCGCTTCCGCCTCCGCCACTACCGCCACCACCGCCGGATGACTGGTCTGGTGCTTTATTGAGTTCATCGAATCCGCCGATCAGGTCATGCACAGCTTTCGCCGCAGAACTTGCGCTCCCACCGACATCATCAAGCCCGCTGCTAACTCCCTGTGCAGCACTTACGCCGGAACTCTGAAAATCGCCCCACTGAATCGTATGCCCAAAAAGTGACGCAATCGCGCTGATTGCCATTCTGACAACCTGAATAAAAGCAATCAGGGGCGGAAGAATCGCATTGATTGCGGGGATGAGCACCGCGCCCAGGCTTCTGCCGAGCAAGTCAATTTGTGCTTTCAAAATGCGCATCTGGTTTGCAGGCGAATTCAATGTGCGGCCCATATCGGTCTGCGCATTTGTTGTCTGCTTCATGATAGCAATATAGCGCAGCTGTGCCTTATCCGCCTGAGACAAACTGTTAATGCTTTTATTGATTCCCAAATTGTACAATTCTTGTTGCAATCTGGCGTTGGAAATATCAACGCCTAACCGGCGGATAGGTTCAAGCTCACCGGAAATGGCAGCTTGCAATTTCTGGAACGAATCTTCTGTACTCAGATTGAAGAAGGAAGCCATATCATAGCCAAGCTGTGTGAGGTTCTGGCTAAGAATATAGGCTTTATCAGATGCCATGCCAAAGCTGGTTGTAAGGTTCTGGAAAACAGCCATATACCGCATGGCTTCACCGCCGTCAATGCCAAGCAGGTTTTCCATCTTTTGCGCAAATCTGCCGCCGCTACCAGCCGCATTGCCCATCGCCACAGCAAACAGGTTAATATTTTCTACGTACTCGCTGTAGTTGGTTATGGCACTTTCTAAAAGTGTGTTAGCCTTTTGAATAATTGCTATCACAAAGGCCTGTGAAAACAGATTTTTCAGAGAAGAGCCAAGCGCTTCCGTCTGTACAGTCATATTATTGGAAACGCCTGTTGCCTTTTTCATTGCATCAGAAACTTTGTTTATTCCCGATACAGCGGAGCTTAAATTGCTCATATTGGACAGCTTTTCATTCAGTTTTTCCAAACTGTCAATAACAGTCTTTAAGCTACCTGTTGAAGAAAGAGACTCTATCGCCTTCCCCAACTTTTTGATATTAGTTGTGGCAGCTCCTGAATTGGCCTCAATCTCGATTGTAAGTTTATCAATCTGTACGTCAGCCATTGCTTCCACCACCCATCAAATTGAATTTTTCAAAGAAACGTCTCTCCGCTTCTTCTGCATCCCTTATCTTTCTTGCAATCTGTTCTTCTTCCGTCAGCGCATACGGCTCTTTCGGATACTGCATCGGTTTGCGCCCTTTCGGGATAAACGCATTTCCGATCGTGGCGGATATGGCATCGGCAATATACTTGCCCTGTATCCACGCCTTATAATTCCATTCCTCAAGCTGTTTTTTATGCGCTTCCCGGTATTCTCTGGCAAGTCTTGGATAACCATTCCAATACTCGTCAGCGCTCATGCCGAGTAATAAATAATAAGGTGCTAGTTCTTCAAAAATCTGGCCCCATGTTTTTTGATCTTCGGGGAGATCGTCGGTTAAGCAATCTCCCAAGTCACCTTTTTTCCATCATCTGCAAGGCTGTTCATTGCATCGCCGTAAATATCGGCCAGTGCGGCAAGAACATTATTCTTGCTTTCAATGTCCATATGGTTCCAGATGTCGTCAATCACTTTGCGCTTAACGCCCTTGCACTTTGCCAGAAAAGCACCGGCAAACATCTTATCGCCCTGAACGGTGGGCTGATGTGCCAACATCTGGATGTCAAATCCGGTGTTCTCCATCTGCTTGATAGTCTCGCGGGTATAGGTAAGCTCGTAGCTTTTGCCTTCAAAAGTCACTTTGATATTGTCCATTTGCATTTTCCTCCTCAAGAAGTAGCAACAGTAATGCTTTCGGTGAATTCAAGGTCAGAATCGTTGGTAATGACGATATTGAACTGAATTGCATCATCAACACCTTTTCCGGGTACAGAAACACTGTGCTGACCATGCCATACCCAGCCCCAGCCATTACGGCTGCGCACCGCATAATAGGCCGGTGTATTCGCCGTGTCCTGTACTGCTTTCAGGTTGCCCGCATCGGTGTCAACAAACGCCGGGAAGGCACGCGCAGAGGATTTCGGCAGCGCAGGGATGTTAGCCTGCATGGTGTGCATCAGTGTGGTAACGTCAATGGTATCCGGGTCTTCGATCAGGTCAGGATATTCCTGAATCCAGCACAGCTCTTTCAGGGTGGTCTTGGAATCACCGCGAAGCAGCTGTACGCCTTGGGTACTGATAGCTACATGTTCATTTGCCATGTTTTCAACTCCTTATCATGTCCGGGTCAAAACCCCGTCTTCGGTCATTCGCGCACGGTACGTTGTTTCCGTCCGGTACGCACTGTTTTGATACAGGTATCCGCTTGTAATGTTACTTTGCCGAGTAAAATTCAAACTGTTGGCTATCTCGTCAATGCACATTTGTATTTTCCGGGCCTGGCTTGTTTTTGTGTTCCCGGTTGTGTAAACGCGCACGCGGAGCCGCACATTCACAAATCTGATTCTGCCGCTGTTGTCATAGTCTGTCGGCAAATCATCTTGTTCGATTTGAACACACGGGAAACTGGGCGGCTGGTCAGTAATCACGCTGCTTACCTTGATTCCCGGAAATTTTGTTTCCAGCTTTTGTGCAAAGCTTTCAAAAATTTGTGGCTGAAAATCTTCCACTAGCGCATTACCTCCTCCCACACGGTTTTTACACTTGCAGCCATCTGGGCCGCGCTCTCCCACATGGCACATGCGGGCGGGTTGCCACTTGTCCGCCAAACATCCGGCTTTTGTTCGCCCAATCGGTTGTATACAGGCTGTGCAGTGGGGCCGGGAACGCCCTTGTAAACCCATCCGTTGGGTTTTGTACCCTGCCCCCTGCCGTATGTTCCGTGCGCATACATCCCGCTTGGATGCTCCGCAAACGCAACGCCGGTGCCAAATTCAATAAAGGCAACGGCTTGCCCGGTGGCGTAAACAGTAGCCTTTTTGCCATCCGGCTCCACACCAACCGCAATATCGCTCATGTCACCGTCATAAACAGCGGCGGTAAAACGCAGTTTTGCCACCTCTGCTCCCGTGTCGGAAAGCTTTTTTACAAACTGTTCAATGCGGGTTTCCAGCGTTTTGCGCCACTCGTCATATTCTTTCTGCGCCTGCTTTATGCCGGTATCGCTTAAATTCAGCTTGATTTTCATGGCACGATTTCTTTCAGCGCATACAATACGCCGTTTATGGTATCTGCTTTTTTGGTCACAACATAATCCGGGCTTTCACTTGCATCGCGGTTAATCCAAACCAGCGTTCCTTCATGCAGCGGGCAATTCACATTTGCGGTGCATGCTGTTCGGCTGTAATCTGTAAACCCGCCAAAAGCGGCGGCTTCCATTGCGCCAACAGCTCCGCTCACACTGATTCGCAACTGCTCCGGAGGCTCCATAACGGGCCGTTCTTCGCCGGTTCGGTTTCCGTACTCATCTTTCACGGCGGCAAATCCGCTGCTGTTCTGATACCATATCGTCTTTTGATTGGCTTTCAGGTCGCGCATCAGCTGCCAACCTTTCCAATCGGAACAATTTCTTCCAACAACTGCTGCGGCACATCTTCGCTGCCCCATGTGCGGCTGATTCCGCTTTCACTGTGGCTGGTTTCGTATTCCGCGCCAAGTTTGTTGTACATTGCCAGAGCAATGCGGAACTGCAAATCGCGGTATCGCTCTTCTAGCTCACCACCGCCAAAAGGAAAACGGCGGGCCAGTATCACGGATTCTGCGCTGTCCAGCAAATCCGCTAACAGGTCAAGGTCGTTTTCGCCTGTCCGTTTTTGCAATCGCTCAAAGATTTCCATACTGTCACCCGCTGTCATTTAGGCTTTCGGCTTTCTGCCCCGTCTGTGTTCCACCACAGGGGGTGTTTCCGCATTTTCGGTTATTACTTTCCCGTATTTTGCCATTTCGGCACTGTCCTGGTCGGCAATCTTCACCTTTTTCCCGGTCACGCAAAGCTCACCACCGTAAAACACTGCATAATCGGGAATCAGCCAGGTCATGCGGTCACCTTCATAACGGCAACTTCGTCCATCCGCTCAAAGCTGGGCAGCACGATCTCGGAAGCGTAGGTGTTTACGTTGACCGGATGCACGGTGGTTTCAACGGTAATGGCAACGCCGGTGTTCACAATGGCAACATCTGCCTTGCCGGAACCTGCCAGGTCGGCTTCCTCCGGGGTGGTGCCGTAAGCGGTCTTGCCCAGTGCACCTTCGGGGATAAAGCTCACATAGCCGTCCGGAACAAACTTGTGGCTTGCGCCGCTCTCATCGGCATACAGCTTGTCGTAAATCACGATCTGAATGCCGGTAGTGGATGCGATCACATCTTTGGCTTCATCGTTGGTCAGGTAGCCCATACTGCGGCCAGTTACGGTCAGCCAGCGATTCTTTACGGCATCGGTGGCTTTCATCAGGTTGAACGTGGTTGTGTTCATCACCATGTAAGCCAGGGTTACACCGTAATTGCTTGCCATCTTGTCCTTGATGGTCTGAATCTGCTTGAACGGGTCTGCGGTGGAAGTGGCAGTCCACATGTCAGTGGTGGTCAGGGCGGTGTAATTGGTGCCCTTCCACTTGCTGTCAGGGTCATAGTTGTAGGTGTAGTTTACGCCATTGGCCTTGATGGTAATACCCATTGCGCCGCCCTCCGGGAACAGCAGCTGCATGCGCATGCGTTCCGGCACAACGTCAGCACCGGCAATCAAATCCTGCTGGTCATCGTAAATGCGGTTGATGACATCCGCCGCATAGGGGTCATTGCTGCTCTGGGCACGCAGAATCTCCTGGCGGTCTTTTTCCTTGATCTTGTAGCCCTCGCGGAAAAACGGCATCTCGGTTTCCAGCTTGCTCACGCCGATGCGGTCACGGAAAGTGGCCTTTGCATCAAAAGCAGAGGGTTTCAGGGAAACAGGCAGGCCCTTGTGGCCCTTAATCCATGCCAGGTCAAGGCCAGCACGCTTTACAGAGGGGAACAAACCGCTGCCCAGGTACGGGATTGCGTTGGAAGCAGCTTCGGTATAGTTTGCCGCAATGATTTCAGGTGTAAAAAGTTCAGTAAGGTTCATGTTTTAACCTCCGTTATGCGTTCACGCCGGTATTGGTGCGCAGGATAATGGTATCCGGCAGGTCAGATTCTGCAGCAAGGTCGATACCGCTGTGTGCCTTTGCCTTTACGGCATCAATCACGCCCGCAACTAGCAGGCTGCCGTTGGGGTTTTCATCCGGGTCAACGTCATACAGCACAACGCCAACGCGGCTGTCAACTGTCAGTTTTTCACCAGCCTTTTTTGCGGTGGTTGTGGTAAACGGGATTGCGGTAAAATCATTGCTGGCCAGAATCTCAACTGCACCGGCAACATCCGTTTTCTTGAATTTCATGCTTTCACTCCTTACTTGTAATAATCCATGACTTTTGCGGCCGCCTCATTGGCCTGTGCTTTTGCCTTGCCGCTGCGCTTGGCAAATGCCATGTATTCGCTTTCTTCTTCGGTGCTTATACCAGCGCCGCTGGGTCTGGGGCTGTTGCGCATAAGGTCTGCTTTCAGCTTGTCTGCAAGCACCTGATTGGCCTTTGCAGCATTGGCAAACACCGTTTCCATGTCGCCATCAAAAAGGGCTTCTGCCGTACTTTTTGCAAGTTTTTCATCGTAGCCAAGCGCAATATACTTGGCAACGTTTTTAGAAATGGTGTTTTCTTTCAGCAGTGCGTTATAATCGTTCTGCAACTTTTCCTGTGCGGCTTTGGCTTCTGCAGCAGCGGTTTCTTCGGCAGTCATTTTTTCTTTCAACTGCTTTTTGTAACTGCTGGCTTCGCTCATCACCTTGTCAAAATCTTCTTTTTTTACAAGGTTCTTTGTATCCACCGGGTCAGGCAGGTCAACGCCAAGCAGCGCTGTCACCTTGTCTGCATCGCTCATGTTTTCAAAGCCGTCAATGGTGCTGGTGTCAAATTTCATTGGTGCCTCCGCGTTATTTTGTCGGCGTTCTCTCGCCCGTATTTGTGCGTTTTAGCGTCTTCTCTGACCTTTGCGTTTTAGCGTCTTCTCTGACGATCAAACAGGTGTCAGCCAACACCTGCATTTTCTGTGGGGTTTATCGGGGATATTATCAATCGGGTAAATCTTTCCGTTGCGTTCCCGGCAAACCCGGCACACTTTTTCATCCCCGGCAGTGTGCCACTGCACCTGTTCTACTCCGGCATCTGTAAATGCCTTGATTCTTGCAGAATCGGTTACGTCATCGGCGTATTGGTACGTCATATCGCTCCAATACCGCACTGCACGCCGGAATTCGTTCTGATGGTTTGTCCGGCTCAAAAGCCCCTCTTCCAGGTAGGCCCGCTTTCGGTCAATCTCGTGTTCGTACACATAGCCGGTAACGGCGCTGTATCCGGCAAGCAAGGCAAGCAGCCATGCCCTGTCGGGTTTTTCTTTGCCGTGAACTTCGGCATCCTGGTAGCATTTTTTTGCCAGTTCTAAAAAGACTTCCTGATTGTCTTTGGCAATATCCTGGTATAGCTGCTTGCAGGCGGGCATAACGTTCAATTCATCAAACTGCGTTATTTGCCGGGATGCTTTTTCAAACCTGCGTATCGCCCTGCGGTTCAGCAGCCTGATTGCGCTGTCCGTTGGTTTCCAGTCCATTGTCAAGCTCCTCATTCAGGCTTTTTTCAAGCTCTGCCTGTTTTTCCTCGTAATATTTCATGCCCTCCTGCAAGGCCATTTCATTGTCACGGAACGGGCCAAGTTCGCGGTATACCGTTTCCGGCGCGATCTTTTCACAGCCCAGGCCCTGAATAAATACCTGCATCTTGCTCTGGATGTCAGTCAGGTTGTTGCGGGTAAACTGTGCGTACACATCCCCTACATTCAGGCCAAGATTATTTGTTGTGTTGCAAATGGTCAGGAACACACGCAAGAACTGCCGTTCACTGCGCCGGAACATATCTTCACTGTCCTGGGCGCGGCTTTCTGCGTCTTTCCAGCCATCGCGCATAATGGTTGCCTGCCCGGTATCGCTGGTGGAAGAACCGCCGTTGCGGTTCGGCATGCCACAGATGGTCAAAATCTTATCATGCAAATCATCCACAGCGGTCTGCACAGTAGAACTGTTCATCTCGCTGCTGATGCGATAGATTTTTGCAGGCATCCCCTGCTGAGAATCTTTGATTTTGATAAACTTACCGCCGCTGGCAAGCTGGCTGTACTGGCCGTCTTCCAAATCAACGTTTTGGAATACGTCATACGCATTTACAAAATCCTGCACGTTATCCACGCGGTTGCTTTCCAGCGTGTTAATACCATTCAGAAGCGGCAGCACTACTTCAAACGCGCCCATTCTGGCACTGTTGTTGGGGTATTCCACAATCGGCACACTGCCGTACAAATGCCCAGCCTGCCGGGTGATTTTCCCGCTTTTGATTTCAAAATATTCGCTGTCAGTGTAAACACCGTAATACTTGGCATCGTTTTCATCGTACTGTGTCAGCACACCTGCCATTGGTTTTTTGGTATAGCCGCTGTAGTAGATGACGAACGCTTCACGCGGGTCAAGGGTATAAATGCAGGCAGGGCTTCCCGCCTGTTCCGTGCCGGGGTCAGACAGAACCATCCGCACGCCAATCCCCGCAATGTGCATCCAGTCAACGATTTCTTTGTCCTTGCTCTGTTTGTCCTCATCTGACATCCAGCGGTTCAAATCAACCAGTTTGTTGTTGTCCGTCTTGCTGCCTTTTGCACCGATATACTGCACAGGGCCGGAAAGTAGAAATGCTGTTTTGAACGTCACAATCTCATTTGCGATGTTCACCGTGATTTTGTTGTTGATTTCCTCACGGACGATTTTTTCTTTTTTTCGGATATCCTGCTTGCCCCGGTAAACATCCCACAAATACTGGATTTCTCCCCGGTTCCTGTCGTGGGTGGCAAGGGCAGTATTCAGCACCTTTACAACGTTATCCGCTGTAATTTTCTGCTCGTTTGTGGTGATGACCCGTCTGCCGTGCAAACCCTCATCCGGCAGGATGTCAACAAGATATCTTTCCAAGCTGTTCTCCTTTGCACAAAAACAAAAAGTGCCAGCCAAACCAATTAAGGCTCAGCTGGCACTTGGCACAGGGCACTTGGCACTTTATTTTTTCAGCGGCAAATGGATTTCAATGTTCCGCTTGCACGCTTTGCAATAGGGATAAATCGTTCCCTTTGCTGCTGTATCAACTTCCATCAGCTTCCGCTTGATTCCTGCCGCACCGCAGCACGGGCAGTAAACACTTACTCGCAATTTATCCCTTCTTTCAAAAATAACCCCGTTCCCGCCCTCCCGGTTTATGCTATGCCGGGCTCACCCGTTGCAAAGTAGCAGGCTTTGCAACGTAACAGGCGGCATCCAGTGCTATGCGCGTGATGGTACGCCTGTTTTTGATTCCCTCTATTTATATCCCGCGTAGGAAATCACAACGCGGCATCCAACCCGTTTTATATCCCGTCTGCTGGTTTACGGTTTCTGCTTTGATGTTATGGGTTTCGGCGATGCGTAACTGCATCAGTAACAGAGTCCGCACAAGCAGATGCCGGGCAGACTTTTTCAGGCTCTCGAAGTCCCGTTGCGGTCTGCCACCGCGCCGCGCTCCTGATCGGCTTGCCGCTTTGCTTACAGCGTTCAGGTTCTATCGCGTTTCCTGCGCCGGGCTTTCACCGGTGGGAATGACCCAGCAATAGCAGTCAGCAGGTCTCGAACCTGCAACGGCACCCACAGGCGCTGCTTTTCCAACGTTATTAAGCTATGACTGCGTATAAGCAAATTGCCGTCAAGTTAAAATTGCACGTTTCACGGTTGTATTTTTTTAACTCGCGCGAAACTTAAACCTAAACCGCAACTTACCGGCGTAAATGTCGGGAACATATCATCAAAAGCCCTGCATGGGACACATCAAAGAGAGGTGTGTAGGGATTGCCTAACAGGGAACTTCAGCTCTGGGCTGAATCTTTTACCCGTATCTTCGGCATTGGAGCTGCCAACTGGACTTGAACCAGTAGCCTGCCGCTTACAAGGCGGCTGCTCTACCATTGAGCTATAACAGCATGTGCGGTTCCTGCTTTTCACAGGCTTTGTCATCGTTTGTGGGGGAAGCCGCACCGCCCACACAGCAAGGAGCGACCTTGCATCTGGTTCCGTATGGTGGCCTTGCACCCTCCGCCGCGCCGTTGCTTCGGAACGCAGCGCCCTTATATGGCTATACGGTATATATCGCCTGCCAAGCGCTTGACATCCTGGCAGGCGCAGCGGACAAGGTAAGCCCTGTCAGGCTCTATGTGGCTGATAACGGCCCATATAGTGCCGGTTGTGCGCCGCAGAGCGCACTCTGGTGCCGCCAGCAGGGGTTGAACCTGCAAGCACCCGGTTATGAGCCAGGAGTTTTGCCATTAAACTATAGCGACACAATAGCTGGCATTTCAGCCAGCGGGAGAACCATATTTAGGGCGGCGCATATGCAAGACGCTGGTTCCGTACCCTAGGAGGTATGAACAAAATGTTCATAAGAAAAGAGCTAAACTATAAAGCCTTTCCATTTACTATTATACTATAAAATTCACATTTTTCAAGCACATTAACGTTGTTTTTTTACCAAATTCTTGTCCCAATTTCAACTTTGCCCGCATTTAGGCCTTGAGCGTATTGTGCAAGCATGGCAAATGCGTCCGGCACGTCATCATGTCTGTTTTTTCCTGCCATTGTGTACCCTGTTAAAAACGACAAAACACGCCTGTATTCCTTGTTATTCTTGATAACGGAATTATCTTTGAACAGGCAGTGTTCCATAACCCAGGGGGAATTTACAATGATTTTGGTTTCCTTGTTTGCGGTTGTGTATCTGGTCACAATCCTGGTTATTCCGCCGTGCGCCTTTACTTCCTGCTGGCATTTTTCTGCCACTTTGCCGCCTGCGCTGTTGCTTTCAAACTGGGCCAGCTGAACCTTGTGTTTCACAAGAACCATCCAGAGCCGCGTTTCCACCACGTCCGGTGCGCCGTTATCGCAAACACATTCCTCAATGTAAAAATCATCCCCGTATTTGTATGCAACGGGCAGAACCGCATAGTCAGAACCTTTTTCTTTGGTATCGCATACTGCAATAATGGCTTCCGGCGCTTTATCCGGCAACTCAAAGTAGCGGCGCAGCTGATCTTCTGGGTACAGCTGCCCTTCCCGTTCAATCGGGCTTGTCATAAACAATGCGCGCCAGCTGGCATCATCCATTGATTCCCGCATGTCAATATAAAACTTGGTGCTGAACCCTACCCCGTTGGCATAATCAAAATTGCTTTTTTCTTCCTCGTTCAGGGCAGGCATGTGCAAAAATTCAGCCCTGGGGTTGTTTTCGTTGTTACGTTCCAGCCTGTCCATCGGGTCATGCAAACTCCAGGGTGTGGCAATGTGCAGTTCCCGGCATTCACCAATTTTGCGCTGCCGCAAATCCGTTGTGTATAGCTGCCACAGCTTATCCATGCGTTCCAGGCTCATGGCTTCCTCAATGCCGCTTACAAGGTCATCGCAGTATAACAGCTTTTGCGCACGCACCTTGCCCGCATTGCCGCTGCCGATAGAAGAAAATTCCAGTGTGGCAAAGCGCTTTGGCTTGTACATGTCTATCATCATGTCCTGCGCATTCGTTCTGGCAATGCACACACCGGGGAACACGTCTCGCCACAAATATTCCCCGCCTTTTGCCATAATTCGCAGGCATTCATCGTACACGCCGCGCAGAAATGCGTTGCTGTGGCTGCCACCTAAAATCGGCATGTCGGGGTTCCGTCCGGCAAGCCATGTCAAATAAAAAATGGCAGTGGTACTTTTCCCGGTGCCGGGCGGCATCATGATTCCTGCAATGTCCAGTTCCCCGTCTTCCAGTTTTTGCAGGGTGTTTACCATCCGAATCAGCTGCTTTCGGCGCGGCATATAAAACCGGCTTTTGGGGTCACGGTCAAGTTCAATGTACTGGCAAAAGGAATCAAAGTTATACGGCGCATTGAACAGCAGCAGATTCCGGTTCAGCTCAATCAGGTCATTGCAGCGCGGCAGCGTACCCAGCTTATTATGCAAATCCACACTCAGCTTGTGCGCCTGCTTGAAGTTTTCTTTTTCCAGTTCCCGGATCGCAGCAAACGCATAAACTGCTCCGTCCGCTGTCTTGGCTCGCATTGTGCTCTCTTTTGCAATTTCAGAAATTTTCAAAATAAAAAAGCGCCCTCCCTCAAATTTGAGAAAAGGCACTTGGCACAGGGCACTTGGCACTATTTTTATTATTATAGCATTGTTTCCCGTTGCAGACAAACTGTTTATCGTTGATTTTCGGCCTTTTTTGTTTTTTGAAATTTTTGCGGTTTTATTGTGATTCGTTTCTATAGCTCAGAGACGGAAAGGACTTTAGCGTGAAGACCTTCACGCTTGCCGGTTATTTCTTGTCCTTTTTGTATTCGGTCATTGCGTCTTCCAGGCGCTGTTCCCAACCGGCGTTATCGTCTAAAAATTTATTATAAAGAATTTCTTCGGCTTCTTTTCTGGCAGCGGCTGCATCTTTTAGATTGGTGAAGAAGCCAAGGTGAATGAGTTTGTGCTTAAAGCTAATATATGCTTTGTAGGTTCCTTTTTGGGTAAGTGCAACACCGTTTACCCCAGTTTTAGAGTTTTTATTTACTGTTCCATTTACGCGCGAACGAATTTTTGCCAAGTCGGTTCCATCTACGTTTACGACTTTTCTGGTTATTTCCAATAGTTCTTTTTTGTCTCGTTCGCAATGACCACAGAATTGTAAATTTTTTATGCTTGACAACCGCGTTGTGAATTCGCGTCCACACTTGGGACAAATTGCAATACATCTGGTACAGGTGCCGCTTTTTTCTTTATCAACAATTTTTTTATAAAAAACCCGTTGATTGTTTTCCCTTCATACTTTTCTTTTGAATTTTTAGTGTTTGCTTCTAATTTAGTAAGCGCTGATCTTGCATGCCCGCATTTTTTGCATGATTTACTTTTCCCGCTAATAAGTGAGTGCCCGGAAACATCAGAAACAGTTCCGCAAGAACAACGGCATTCAAGATATCCTTTTTTCGCTTTTGCCGGGTCCTTAGAACGGCCAATTACGGTCCACTGATCAAAAACAGTGTTGGGTGCAATTTCTAATTTTTGAGGCATTGTGGTTTACCTTTTTATTCTTGAAAAGCTTTGATTTCATCGTCGGCGCTACGATCCTGGCTATCGTAAACGCTCGGCAATTTAGGGGCATTGGGGTTAGGAATTTCTTCTTCGGGGGTTGTTTCCGGTTCTGTTTTGCCAATGCCGATGGCTACAAGTTCCAGAGGAGCTTCCAGAGCATCGGCAAGCTTACGCAGAACATCAATGCGCGGGATAGACTGGTTGTTCTCAATGCGGAAAATTGTGTTTTTGCTGACGCCGCTTTTTTCCGCTAGTTTTTGTAGAGAGATACCCTCCAGATTGCGGACAACCTTGAGCATATTGCCCTCTCTCCAGCAAGTACCGATTGTCGCACGGGCCAGAAGCTCGAATTCATGCAGATTTGCGATTCTGGTTTTGGCAATCGGGTATTTACCGCTGGCGGCAACAATAGCAGTCATTACATCCAGAACGGCTTTGCCTTGAGGATAGAGTTTAGAGGGCATTTTAACCACACGCTCATTAGCAAGGGTATGAAATTTTTCCATGCCGGAAAGGATTGTTTTGCTTTGCATAGCGCTAATGTGATTGAGGTAGTAATCCGATACACAGGGTTCTTGATACTCGATTGTAACATCATCAAGAATTTTGCAGCACGCGATGAAATAACCCCACAAGCTGGACATTTTTTCCTGTTCTGTATTACCCATAGGTTTGATTTCCATGTTTATTCCCCCTGATTTACTTTTTAGATTGACTTTATTGTACACATTTATGGGTACGAATACAATAGGCAGATTGCACAAAGTTATACCCAAAAATGTGTACGCGGTTATTATTTGGTTGACGAGATTGATTTTTGTTGAATTGCCGGCATGTGGGGTGTATACTTTGGAGGTTTTGAAGATCTTAAACCTTTGAAGAGACTTTTTGATTTTTTGGGGTTTTGAATTCGGGAATTGGGGGGAAGGGGACTTTTTTATTTTTTCGGGATTGGAGGGACTAACCCCGCGCCCTTCGACCTGCTAAAATCCCCCTCCGGTATACCCCCGCAGATCATGTACAAAAAATGCCGGGCAGAACGGAACACCCTGCCCGAAGACAATAAAAAAGCGCCCAGACCATACGGCCCAGGCGCTCCGCTATATATTGCTTAAAAATGGCGCATCACGCCAAAAATAATGATAAACGGGGAAGCTAGCAAGAACAATACAACCAGCATATAAAACACCCCCTGCAACTATATTTTACGATCTATCCCGCGCTATTGCAATAGCTCCGGGCAAATAATCAGCCTTCGGCCCCGCTGCGCTCCCCTGTAAACGGGTTTACACTGTTTTTGTCCTGCTCCGCTGCATAGACAATATAATAATATTTCATCCTGCTTTTGCCTCCTGTCTGCTGTTTTCCTGCCCTCTCTCGTGGGGCTGGCGGGTTTCACTTTTTTGCGCCCGGGGCGCGGGATCAGAACGCGGCGTCAATCAGCCGTTTTGCAGCTTGTGCAAGTGCTCTTGCTTGTGTGTCAAGCCATTCTTCCCGGTTGTTTGGGCGGCGCTCTCCGTTGCGGGTGCGCTTAAGCTCGGACGGGCTGCAAAGCCGCTTTGCAATGTCGCTGTTATAGATCAGCGCCGAGCCGCCCCAGCTGTACTCTCCCCAGGTGCTTGCACCGTTCAACAGCCATTCTTCCAGCTCCGCGCGGCTGGCTGCTTCCCGGCCCTCGGATTCTGCCCGCTCCTGGTAGTTATCCAGCAGGCTAACCGCGTAAGCGGTAACGCCCTTATTCCACGCGCTCCAGTCCTTCCGTGCTTCCAGCGCCGTCAAGATATCGCTATAACTTTTCATTTTAATACGCTCCTTTCAGCATTTAGAGGTATCGGTCAAGACGGTTTCGCCGTTGATCTTTACGGTGATTGTCTCGATGTTGGTGTTGCGGTCCTGGGTGCTGCGGTACTCGTAGCGGTCACCGTTCGGCCACTCGCGGACGTGGTAGGAGCTTGTCGAGTTATAGCCGTCGTCGTAGGAAAACGGCAGTGTCACGCGCTCCTCGCACCATTCTAAAACTTGTTTCCTTGTCATTGCTTGTTACTCCTTTTCTTTTTTGGTAGTGGGGCGGGGCTGCTTTACGGTGTAGCCCTGCTAGAGTGTCCGGCTTGCTGGTTATAGCTCGGTTACAAATACCTCTGTATCATCATCTGGCACAAGCTCCCCATCATCGTTATACTTGCACCGCGCGCCCTCTTCCCCGGTGCCCTCTGCCATGTCAATGCAATACTGTACATCTTGCACCGTGTAGGCATTCTTCTCCTCATCGTACGGGAGCGCGCCCGCGTTGAAATACTCTCCCGCCCAGTCCGGGCCATACCCGGTTCCGTTCCATGTCATGATGTTGATTTCCAACGTGCGCTTGCCGTCTGTGATTTTCATTTCTCTTACCTCCTGCCCTGTGGGCTGTTATCTTTTGATGTTTATATTATACGTCAACGTATATCCTATTGTCAATACGTTTACGTATAGATTGTATGACTGCACAATAAACGTATACGTGTTTTGTGCATTGTGTACACGTTGACGTTTTCTGCGCTGTGTGCTATATTATACGTACAATATATATAGGAGGTCGCATATTATGGCATCACCCGCGCAGATAAAAGCAAATATTAAATACAATAAAAGTAGGGATAGTATCACGATACGCCCCACAAAAGAGGACGGCGCGCAGATCCGCGATGATGCAGCCGCCGCCGGGCAGAGCATCCAAACTTATATCTTGCAGGCCTGCCAAGAGCGGCGGGAGCGCGATGCAAGCAAGTAACGCCACGCCAGATCACCCGCCGGGGCTTTGCATGCCCCATCTGGAACCCGGCGGGCAAAGTCGAACGAAAGTCGAATCGGTTTGAAAGTCGAATGAATTTCAGCGCTTCCGGCATCCCCGGCGGCGCTTTTTTATGTACTTTTGTGCTTTTTGGCTGCTACCAGAATTTAATACACGTTACAACGTCAATTTGATGTTCGCTAAATCATTATTTAGCGAAGTATGCACCCAAAAGGCGCATTTTGCCCAGCTTGGGCCGCCCTGGTGAGCATATCCGCCGGGCCGGAAGACGCTGCGGACAGGGTGCGCCAGTCTGCATCCTGCTGCCAAAGTCGAACGGGTTTGAAAGTCGAATCAAAGTCGAAACGCTCCCAAAGTCGAAGGGGTATCCCCTGCCGAAAAGTCGAATGATTTTGCGCGAAAAAATCTCTGGCAAAGTCGAATCGGGTTTGCATTATGTACTTTTGCTTCACGATTCTGGTATATACCCCGTGTTTTTGACCATTTCGCATGAAGATTTGTTTCACGTTGAAGGATACTTTTTAATGATGACCGCTTGCCGCTTCGTTTATCCCGCCTTATTTTTTCCCTTTGTCTTTGGTTTCCCCGCTTTTCTGGGTTTGCCCTTGCCTTTACCAGGCATTTCCGCGCTGATTTTAGGCTTTACTATGGCATTTAAGCGGATAGCGCGTTTCTTTGCGTGGTTATAGACATAATAAAAGAGCACCCGGCAGTTTGTTTACATGCTGCTAGATGCTCTGTTTTCGTTTATTCGGTTTCTTTTGCTTGTTTCTTTTCCCTGCGTGGCTTTGTTTGAACCGGTTCTATCAGTTGCTCCGGCTCTTTGACTTCCTTAAAGTCGTCTATCTCTACAAAGTCGGCACTGAATCTGTCTTCTATTTCCTTGCGGGTCATGTTTTCGCCTAGCGGGTCTTTTGTTGCGGTTATAATCTCTTGCTGATCCTGGAAGCCGTCAAAGTTTTTCTGCCAGAACAGCCCTGTTACCGGGTTGATTGCGCCATCCTGCATCAGCATTTCCCGGTACATGCCGCATACACGCTTTATTTCTCGCGCGAATTCCTGGTATTCCTTTTGCGAGCTGCGCCGTCTCCCGCTTTCCCAGTCGTTTACAGTGTTTTTATCTACTCCCATAGCAGCATACGCCGCCATGTTGCCCACTTTCATGTTATACTTGACACATAAATTAATATAGTCATAAAAGCGTTTTCTGAGGGCTGGCAGGTCGTTTGTGCTTATTTTGGGAAGCTGGGATATCACAAGCAAAAATTCAATGCGCCTTTGATTCCCTTCCGGCACATTATCAGGGTCATTATCAATCATGATCGGGCTGTTTCTTTTGGTTGCACTGCTTCCCATTGTCCTGTGCCTCCTTTATCCGGCTTATGGACGTTTTATCATATTGCGCCGTAAAACCCCTTGTTTTAGCTATGGGGATATAAGGCGTAGTAAGACTTGAACTGTAATGTTTACAATTTGTACAAGTATTAAATGGCGAGCTGTGATATAATACATCTATGAAATACAAAACAAATTGTAATGTGGTCTATTCTTGCAAATATCATGTGGTTTGGTGTCCAAAGTACAGGCGAAAGGTTCTAACCGATGGAGTAGACATTCGCTTGAAAGAGTTACTTCTTTCCTATGCTGCAAATATGAATGTAGACATTTTGGAAATGGAAATCATGCCTGACTATGTGCATTTGCTCATGGAAGTAGACCCTCAGTATGGAATTCATAAAGCGGTAAAAGCACTTAAAGGATATACTTCTAAAATTTTAAGAGATGAGTTTTCCACTTTAAGAACGAGGATGCCTGCTCTTTGGACGAATAGCTATTTTGTTTCCACTGTCGGTGGCGCACCTCTTGAAGCTGTCAAGCAGTATATCGAAAATCAAAAAACTTCTCAACGGCAAAAGGATAAAATGGGATGACATTTCAAAAAGGCGTAAAATTTAGAATCTACCCAAATCGGGAGCAACGTAATCTAATTGACCGTACTCTCGGTTGCAGCAGGCTCATTTACAACAAGGGCCTTGCTATGCGGGAAGACGCCTTCAAAAGCGGGGAGAAGTGTGGTTACAAACAAACTTCTGCTATGCTGACAGCGCTCAAGCAGGATGTGAACTACGCGTTTCTCAAAGAGGTGGATTCCATTGCTTTGCAGCAAGCGCTGCGAAACCTTGATACCGGATACACAAACTTTTTTGAGCATAGGGCTGCACATCCAAAATTTAAGAATAAGAAAAGCTCTAAGCAGTCGTATCGTACGCTTAACATTGGTAACGGTATCCGTATTTCTAATAAGCGTATTCGCTTACCAAAAATTGGTTGGGTAAAAGTTCATCAGTCTATGGAGATTGGTGCAATTCACAACGCAACAGTAGTGCGTACAACCACCGGCAAATATTTCGTAGTTCTTAATGTGGAATATGACCCTCAGCCTATGCCAAACAACGGTTGTGTAGTAGGCATTGATGTTGGACTCAAAGAATTCTATTCCGATAGTAACGGTACTGTGGTTAATAACCCCAAATACTTGGAGAAGAAAGCCAAAAAACTTGCTCGCGAACAACGGCGTTTGGCTCGCAAACAGAAAGGCTCACATAATCGTGAAAAGCAGCGCATAAGAGTCGCTGCCACCCACGAAAAGATAGCTAATCAACGAAACGATTTCCTTCAAAAACAGTCTACTATGCTGGTGCGTGAAAATCAAACTATCTGCATCGAAGACCTTAATGTAAAGGGAATGCTTCGCAATCATAAACTTGCAAGAGCTATTTCCAGTGTTTCGTGGTCGTCTTTCTTTAACATGCTGGAGTACAAAGCCTATTGGTTCGGTTGTACAGTAATTCGTGTACCTACATTCTATCCAAGCAGCCAAACATGCAGTTGCTGCGGTCATAAGAATGTGGCTGTTAAGAATCTCAGCATCCGAAAATGGGAATGCCCGTCTTGTCACACGGTTCATGACAGAGACAAGAACGCTGCCATTAACATTTTGCGTAAAGGGATTGAAAAGTCCGCTTAAACTAATACATACCGTACCGTGGGACACACGGGAAGTAACGCCTGTCTGACATCGTGTAAGACGCAACAACCTCGGTTGCTGCGCAGTGGTGGTTGATGCAGGAATCCCCTTGCTTTAGCTGTGGGGAGAATGTCAAAGAATATCTGGATGCTTTCATGCGCTTTCAGGGGCTTGCGGTTTGCGTTCAGAAAGTCGCTACCGTTTTCCTTTACCCATATCAGCTCATACCGGTACAAGTCTTTCCCAGCGCTTACAAGGGCCGCTGTAAATGGCATATCGCTGTGCAGTGCTATAACGCCATTGCTTTTGATTATGCGCCTGTATTGTGCCCATAGCGGCTCCAGCGGGATGATGACATCCCATTTATTCCGCGTTGTACCATAGGGCAGGTCGCATAAAATCATGTCTATACTGCCTTCTGGTATCCCCTTCAAGATGTCCATGCAGTCTGCGCAGTATAGTTTCATGTGTCCTCCATATAGCAAAAGTGCCAGTTGAACTTGAAGGTTCAGCTGGCACTTGGCAATTAAGCACTTGGCACGCTATTTCTTATTGATATTATAGCATATTATGCGCTAATATGCAAGTTTTTTTATTTGCCGGTGCTACCAAATCCTGCGTTGCCGCGTTCCCGCTCCGGCATCTTGCTGCACGGGTAAAAGTCGAAAGTTTCCACCTTGATAAACACGATTTGTGAAATTTTATCCCCAGAATTGACTTTATAATCCGTTTTTCCGTGATTATAGAGCTTTACGCAGATGCTCCCGGTATATCCTGCATCGATCACACCTTCGCTTGTCAGATCATGCTTAACATTCAGGCCGGATTTGCTTTTCAGAAACCCCGCATAGCCCTGCGGAATGTCAATGTGCACGCCGGTATCAATTGCAGCGCTCCCGTTCGCCGGAATCATCACATCAACAGGGCTTTTCAGGTCTGCACCTGCATCCCAGCCAAAATGTGCGTATTCCGGCATGTATGCGCCGTCATCCAGCATAACAGCAACCTGTTTGTACACAGTATTGCAGCTTTTGCAGCAGTTATTTTCCATTGTTTCCTCCTTTCAGTTGCTCAAACCCAGAATTGCGAACATAAAGCACGGAAAAACCATCCATGCCCAAATACCATTTCCTGTGATGCGCACCATATAGGCGATGAATGCCAAAGTCGCAGTCAGTGCAAGCGCGTTACCGATACTTTTCATATGTTCCTCCTCAAATTTTGTGTGCCAGAACCGCTTTTCCGTAAGTCGTGCCGTCTTTATCGGCAATCTTAAGAACGTTGTTAATACTCACTTTAGGCAGCTCCCTTTTGCTGTGTGCCGCCATCTGCGGGCTGCCATATCTTCCTTCTTTTCGGCATGCTTCACACTTCTTTTCGTTCTTTTTTCTGGTAAAAAGCCGCCCGCACCATTCGCATTTGACCAAAGATTGATTGCGGTGCTTTTCACGTTGGAGCGCATCAGCCGCTTTCCGATGCTTTTCCTTGCATTCCGGGCAAAGCCTGGTTTTTGCGCTTCCCTCAAATTCCTTTTTGCATTCAGTGCAAATCTTAACCATTTATTCGCCTCCGTGCGTGTGTTCCATGTAAATTACCGGTTCCCGGTCATCATCTTCATACTCCGCCGCATCTCTGCCAACGGACACGCCGATGGAATATGCTCCCGCAATCAAAATTGTGACAATCGCGGTGCCAATAATCGAAAAGAAAATGTTCGTTTTTGCTCCCTCCAAAGCCCTGAAATCTGTTTGCAGCACAGTGCAAACAGGTAGATCAGCAATGCGCCGATAAGCATCGCGCCCGGTGCTGCAACAAAGATCAGAGCAAGGCATTTGATTGTATAGATGCAGTTTGCGTCAAATGTTGTCATTTGCCATTCTCCTTTAATCAACTAGTCGCTGTTTTGTCATGGGGTCACCTCCGTGGGTTTGTAGAGCGGCAGTTCTGTCCATGCGAGGACTTTTGCGTCAGTTCCGTGCGTAGGCTCACCGCCCCATTGGCCATTGAAAAAATTGTCCACGATCCATCGTGCGGTACATGCAGTTGTAGTCACCATAACGGAAGTATTCGTAGTAGCACAGGTATTCTCCGTTTTCTTTAGGCGGGTCGTTCTGCGCATCGTGCCAAACGGTTGCTTTAGACTTCTCTATAGCGTACGGTTGCTTTAGACTTCTCTATAGCGTCTAGCTTTTCTAACGCATCGCGAATCACCTTTACGGCGTTCTGGTAGCAGTCGCATTCGTGGCAGTGACCCTTGTCGAAGTCATACACGCAATCACTGCAAAATCCGTATTTTATGGCGATGTTAAAGGCTTGTTCGTAAGCTTTGTTAGTCATTATGTGTCACCTCCGGGGGTTTGGGAGCGGCATCCAGTGGGTGACGGCGTCCAGAGCGTAATAATCGCCCACATTGATAAATTCCTCTGTGTAACGTAATATGCTGTTTGCATCGATCAGCCGCACTGGTTCTTTCGGCTGGCTTGCGCCAGGAATCGGGCAATAATTATTGTTCACTTCAATTTCCTCCTTACAACAGATAGTCAACCGCTTCTTTCCGGTTCATGAAAAAGTGGATTCCTGCTGCGCATTCTTCCCAGCGGTTTTCGCAAAAATCGTCAACGGATACCATTTCACCAACCTTGTACACAAAATCAGCATCTCTACCAGATACCGCTTCCGTATATTTTTCTTTTCCATCAATTGATGTAATTTCAATCACTTCTGCTTTGTCGCAACGGCATTTTCTCCGTGATGCGCTGCTTCTTCTTGCATATTCCGGGATTTTTAACTTTACGATTCTATCACTTTTGCATTTTTTCCACCCGGTAAACTCTCCTTCATCCGGGCATGCCATAGGCGTATATGGCACATTCTCGGCCCCGGACAGGCTGGCCCTGGACAGGTCGGCCCCGGACAGGTTGGCCCCGGACAGGTTGGCCCCGGACAGGTCGGCCCTTTTCCCGTGCTTTTCTCCGTTAATCCATGCTTTATGCAATTTCAAGATTTCGCTGATTTCTTCAGTCGTCATAATCCATATCCTCCCGTTTCTCTTTGTGTCTCGGTGCGCGGTTGATATATCGTTTCATCCAGCGCACATGCTTAATGCTTGTGCAGAATATCCTTTTCAGCCGCAGCCGGTCTTGAACGTAATTTTCTTTCACTCCCCGCATACGCTTAAATCCAGATTTTCTCATGCCAGTCCCTCAAACGTCAGCTGTGATTGTGATTCGCTAATATCCATATTTTCAGGCGTTTCAAAGCTCATAATTGCTCCCCCGTTTCAGCCACATCAATTCCGATGTTTTGCAGCGTAACCTGCGCCCATGTATCGGCCAGCTGGTCAACGCGGTAGCTGGAATACTTTTCCGTAACAGGGCCGCTCATGGCGTTCTGGATTTTAACCAGCGTTGACGGCTTCAGTCCCACCTGATAGCAGGCCAGCAGGCACAAATACAGTGATCTCAAGGCAATATCCTGCCGTTCTTTCATCACTTCCTCATGCACCCTTACGATTGATTCAGCCTCAAGCTTTGCAATATAAGCTTCCGCTTCTTTCTTGTAGCAGGCCGGAAGCTGTATTTTGGCTTTCATGTTATCTCCTCCTGTGGCCCGGCAGGCCGTGATTTCTCACATCCCGCCGAATTTTGTCTCCCCTGAGCACATCCGCTTCGTTCAGCGCTTGCGCCTGCATGCGCTGCTTGCTGATGTCATCCATCTTGGCACGATATGCAAGATACCTGCTGCAAGTGCTATGGCATAGCGCGTGGCGTTCCTGACAGTGCTCGCATGGGGCGGATAGCGTTCCGGTCATTTTTTATTCTCCGTTCCTGATGTAATTTCCCCATTGTTCGGCCATAGCATCCGCAACGCCGGGAAATGTTTTTGCACGGTTTTTAGCTCTGTCTGTAGTAAACATTCCCTTATGTTGTTCGCCATGTTTGTGGCTGTAGCTCCCGCTCGGACACCATGTGGCAACAGGCTCCACAACATTTGTCGATTCAAGCGGCGGCAGTCCTTTGAGCCACAAGCAGGTTTTCTTGGTGTAAGGATGGCCGAATTGATACGGCTGAATGGCCTGCGTGTACGGCGGAAGGCAGAACACTTTTGATGGGACAGGATTCTCAACGCATATAAGGGGTATGTCAGCCCACCAAAACCGCATAAACAAGTCCCTGCCTTGAATGCCGAGCATGACTCTATCGGACTGTAGCTCATGGCCTTTCCATAAGTGTCTTGCGCCAGCGTTCGACAAGTAAGTGCAAGGCGGGTGCGCAATCAGCAAATCCCATTTTCCAATATCGTGCGTTTTGCCGTCTATTGTTACGACTTGCCCCCCCCCTCAATAGCTTTCAGGGCATCGCCCAAGATGTGCCATTCCGGGTGTCCACCTGACGGCTCTTGAATATCGCAGCTATATGCTTCAAATCCTCTTTCCCGGAATGCCTTGCACACCGTCTGGGATTCTTCGCAGGCGATAAGAATTTTAGGAGGCATATTTTTCCTTTCCACATTCCGTTTTCCAGTCAAGTCAATCCTTTTCCCCATGTATCGTATTCCTCCGTAAAATCTTCTATGTAGATTTCTGTTCTCGGATTTTCTTTGTCGTAGTACACCCTTGTTCCATCTGTGGCCGCAACAATATTTCGGTTGTCGTCTGCAAGTATTTTGGAATCTACTAAAACATCCATAATGGCGCTTTCTAAATTCGTTTTGTCCACTTTTCTACGAGTAGGCATGTAAAACAACAGCTTGACGTTATAGCGCCCCGCCAGCGGGGTTTTCGGCTTTGGGGTAAGAAAGTATATGGCTTGCTCTTCATAGCGCTTATAGGCGCTGCTAGGGGCTATGAACGGCATTCCCGTTTTTCGATTCACCAAAATGCGTTGTGAGTTCTTTTTCGTGACCGGCGGCAGCGGGATGGTGTACTTGTAGATCACATGCCTTCCTCCCGTGCCTTTGCCCGGAATTCCGCTGCTTTCAGCTTCCATTGTGCTGCGTCATAAGCGCACTTCATCAACTTCTCGCCGTATTTTTCCATTTCCCGGTCAAGTTCAATCGTTTTTTCTGTGCAAGTCTGTGCAAGCTGCATGTACATTTCTCGGTTAGTCAATGTTTGTCACCTCACAAAATAAATGGAACGGCTTCACCCACGCAAAATCAAGCTGTCCGCAAGCGCCGTGCCTGTTCTTGACGATCTCAATCACGGTATCGCTTTCGCTTGGCGGGTCTTCTTCCCGCTGTTCTCGCAATTTGGTGTAGTGTTCCGGGTTAATGGCAAGAATCATGTCTGCATCGTGTTCAATGGTGGCGGAGCCGAACATGTCGGACATCTTGATAAGTCCCGTGTCGGCGGCTCTCGCGGCCTGTACAAGCTCAATGATGCAGATATGATATTTCATTGCCAGCTGCTTTAATCCCCGTGTAATGGCCGCTAATTCGTCATTGCGCTTTTCTTTGGCGTTCGGTGGTGCCACAAGTCCCAGATGGTCAATGACAACCACTTCCGGTTTTCGCTCCTTGATGGTCAGTTCAACGTCTGCAAGGCTGGTCAGGCTGGAATCATCCAGAATCAGCTTGTACCGCCTTTTCAGGATTTCTGCATCCTCTGCAATCTTGCTTTCTTCCTCTTCGGTCAGCGCATGATTTGTGATGCGGATGCTGTCAATCTGTTCCCATCGGGAAAAGATTGCTGTGTAAAGCTGTTCCCGGCTCATTTCCATTGACTGGTACAGCGTCAGGCAGGTTTGCGATATCTGCGCCGCCATTTGCAGAGCCAGTGTTGATTTGCCTTTGCCGGGCCGGGCGGCAATCACTGTTACGCCGCTTCGTACAAGTCCGCCGGTCAGCTTATCCAGCGTTCCAAAACCCGTTTGGATGTTGTCATTCGGTTTTTTCAGCCATTGCAGGAAGTCCTCTATGCCATCAGCAAAGTCCTTTGCGCTGCGCTGGCGCTGGTGCTCCATGATGTGCTGCTGCTTTTCCATCATGGCGGCAACCGCGCCGAACATTTCATCCGCGTCTGCATCCGATGCCACAAGTTCGCCCATCTTTGCAATCATCAGCCGCTTCCGGTATCCATCCAGGACACAGTTGATGTAGGTGTTAAATCCGCTCACCGATGGAACTGTCTGGGCGCATTCGTAAGCAATCGCCTTGATGTTTTCTTTGCAGCGTGATATTATCGATACTGCATCCGCCCGTTCCCCTCTGCGATCAAGCTCCTTGCAAAGCAGGAAGATATCACCCAGGTCTTTGATGCTGAACATCTGCGCTGTCAGGCTTTTGAACGCTTCGCTTTGCCGGTCAGGCTCTATCAGCATGATGCCAATAACGGCTTTTTCCGCAACAGCTGTATTCATTTGCCTGCCTCCTTCCACCCAATGAGCTTCGGAACAACGCCGTTAATCAGTTCCTCGCGTGTGTATTCCCGGTCATAGATGGGAATCAGGTTTTTAGACTTGCGGAGTTCAGCAGGCGGCTGCGCTGTTTCGTCTTCCCAACGTTTTTGGTTCAGCCAGGTGGCAGGATACGGAATATACTTTCCGCTATCTTTCTGCCACTGTTCTGTGGTCTTGAGATACTCAAGGCTTTTCAAGATTGCGGACAAGGTAGATTCGTCAGTAACAAGCTTCTCAAATTTCTTGCGTGCATCTGCCTTGCCTGTCTTCCTGGGATAGGCTGACCAGAAGGTGTCAAATTGAGGAGAAATCGCGTCACCCCCTTGGGGGGTATAGGGGGTATTCTTTACATTCTTTACATTCTTAGTATCTAAAGGTTTGTCGTTGGTTTGTCGTTGGTTTGTCGTTGGTTTGTCACTAAGATTGCCGCCGCTCTGGTAATGCTCATAGTTATTTATCGTGTACACGGTAAATTTATATGTAGCTTGCTTTGTCACTTCGTTTGTCGAAATTAGCCTGTTTATCGCAGTTCTAATTTGACGTACTGTGAGGCCCGTCTCTTCTCTAATTTCTTCGACAGTCAAAACAGACTGTCCGCGTTTTACCGCGATTCCTCGATAAAATTTATCTTCAAAACTTGCCGTTACAAGCAAATGCAAGAAAACATCTTTTGTAGGGCCGTCAGAGTACCATTTCCAATCACGTATTTGGCGATAAATTTTGATATAACCCTCATTGCTCATTTTTTATTCTCCTGAGATATTAGGGTTTCACAGCTCAAAACGGGAGATCACCGTCATCTTCAATCGGATCGTACTCATTGTTTGCCGCCACAGGCGCAGAAACGGCCCTATTAGCCACGTTCTGACTTTGGGCGGGTTCTTTATTGCCTGCAAACGAAACGTTGTTTACAACCACCTCTACGGCGCTCCTGTTGTTGCCGCTCTTGTCCTGATAGTTCCGGCTCTGCAAACGGCCCTCAACGGCAATCATGGAACCTTTCTGGAAGTAGCGGCAAATAAATTCTGCGCTCTTGTCCCATGCCACAATATCGAAGAAATCCGCCTGGTTCTGGCCGTTGGCATCCTTACGTCCCCGGTCTACCGCAACGCGGAACGATGCAACATTTTTACCTGTTGCAGTCTGGCGCAGCTGGGGGTCAGCAACCAGTCTTCCCATAAGTGCAACTACATTCAACATGTCTTTAATCCTCCAAATAATTCTTTCCAAACCGCCGGGCAAACTCTTCCTTTGTCCAGCTGTAATCCCTCATTGCCACGCGCTGTGCGGTCTTTTTAAGTTCAAGCCGCATCCCGGCATCCAGCCCATCCATTTTAGGCCAGCGCTGTTTTTCGCCGTGAATCCACCTGTGACAATCCGGGCAAACCAGAATCCACAGGCCAAGAGCTTTGCTTTTTGCCCGGTTCTGGCCGTAAAGCACTTCATGCCGCACCAAAGCGTGGCCGTTAAGGCAGCAATAACACTGTGGGTAGCCGAACATGTCTTTCTTGTTTGGCATGATGGACGGTGCATAGCCGTTGGAATCAAGCGCAACGCCGAATTCGTTTTTCATTCGCCGGTCAGTCCTTTCAGCTTTGCGATTTCGTCCGGTGTCATTGTGGGGATTCCCTGCTGCTGGCACTCCTGCACAATCAGTTCCAACAGGCGGTGCATCTGCTTGCTGTCGTATACGCTGGAACCATACCAGCATTGCAGAGTGCAGAACGTGCCGTTTGGTGTAGGCATGGTGTCCAGCAAAACAACCTGCCAGCCCTGTCCCTGGCTTTCCCATCCGCGCTTAAAGGTTTCTGTTGCTTCCTGCTTGATGGTGACAATATCGCTTGCACCTGCAACATCCCGCACAAGGTCGCGGTAAATCTCAACAGCAGGCTTTTTCAGCTTTTCTGCAAGCTGGTTCATGAGTGTCCACGCATAAGCGTTAGAAGTCAGGCTGCGCTTTTTCCGTACCTCGCCAAAAACACCTGCAAACAGCTTGCCGGGGCCGGATTTGACTTCATTCGCAAAGTTCTGCGCTTCATCCATGTCTGGCTTACTTTTAAGACGAAGCATCAAAATCTCACCCATCAAGGTAGCATCCGCGATGTTGATTGTATGGCTCATTTGCTCCACTCCTGAATCTGTGCAATCAGCGCATTGCAGCCGTCCAACGTTTTCATTGTCCCGCCGGGAACGGCTTTCAAAGCGTCAAGCACTTCATTTCGTGTATGTTTTGATTTGGCGCAATACTCGGTAATTGCAGCTGTTAGTGTAGCGCGGGCTTTGACATATTCGCTTGCTTCGGCCTCGCTGGACTGAATATCGCCTTTGGTTGGCTGTTCTGGTGCTACGTTTGCGCTCGTCTGCTTGTGATATTCATCACTGTCAGGGTCTTTTGTGTCATCAATGCAAAACAGGCCATTCAACGCATATTTTCTGGCATAGCTGGATGCTGTACCGGTAATCTGTGCGCCGTCCATACCTTTTTTGGTTTCATCCTCGCGGGCAAAAGCTGTGGTACTGGTGGAGCTTCCCTCTTTGTCCGTTACTGTGGCAATGGACTTGATGTAATAGCGGCTTCCGATAAGTACAATATCGTCCATGATGGTCAGCGTGCAACCATATTTTGCACAGAGAGGTTTTGCCGCTTCAAGAATGCTTTCTGCGTTCCGGTATTTGTACTTTCCGAAAGAGTTGTAAAGGTTCTTGGGTGCTTTCAATTCAGATTGAATCTTAGAAAGTGCTTCAAACACGCTCATGCCTTTTCCTCCCTTTTCACAGTCCCGTTCACCATCAACTTTTCAGCCTTTCTGGTGAACGTGATATTCAGTGTTCCGCACGTTTCAATGCCGAGATTTTCTTCCTTTTTCAGGCTTTTCATCATCTCGTAGATTAGTTTTTCAATGCCATAGGTTTGCCCATCAACACAGATGGTTGCAAAGTTTTCCGAGCAGTAAAGGCTTCCTGTGGCTTCAATGCTATAGTTCTTCAGTTCCATCGTTATCCTCCCTTACCGTGCTATCAATGCACGTTTCGCCCCAAATGCAATCCTCGCACATAATGGGGTGGCCGTATTCGTCAGCCGCGCCGCAACCGGGAAAATCAAGCTCGATCATTGTTTGCTTTCTCCAATTCATCCAGCCGTTTTGCCATGCCGATCATTGCAGCGCGGTAGGCGGCGCAAATCTGGTCGTATTTCCATCGTTCGCTGTTGTTCGTGTCCAGAATTGCGATTTGGACAGTTTCAAAAAACACCTGGTATTTTTGCGGGTCATTGTATTCAAATGCCATCTCGATCTCAAAAGGGTTCACGCAAGCACCTCCCGCAGCGTAATAGCGGCCCATCCGCCCAGCAGGCAGGCAATAAGCCCCGCCAAAGATGCGGCCCCGCCGCCCTCTGCAAGGCCAGCAGCGGCGCAAATGGTGCCGATTGCACAACCCAGCAGGGTAAAGTTTGCAAAGCACTTGCAAACCGGAACAATATGGGCTAAAATTGACTTGTGAAACCGGAAAATTTCACGTTTTTTGCCGTTCAGTGTATTGCAGTACACCGGGCGGCTCTTTTTGTTTGCAGTCATGTTAGTGTCCTTTCTTGTTGTTTCCGCCTTTCCAACGCTTGTATGTCGGAAATCAGCAGATAAGGCTTGCAATTTGTTCAACGGTTAAATCACGGAAGCTACCGTAATGCTGCCATACCCAGCCACGAGATTTGCCAAGAAGCTTAGCAACCTTTGTGGGGCCAAACAACAGTTGGCCGGGGTAAAGTTCAGCAGCGCGGGCGCGGATGCCAACAAGGGTTTCTTGGTAATGGGGCTTTTCACGTGGCATATGCTCCTCTCCTTTCACAAAGCTTTCAAACACAGCAGCCGGAAGGTTTCGCGACCTTTAGGGGCTTGGATTCCGATATAACATTCTTTTTTCGCCATTTCCTAAGTGTTGCGGACGAAATATTAAGCTCTCTAGCCCAGTCTTCCTGAATCATTGTTTTGCCGTCAATCGTTATAAAAACGTTATCTGTTCGTTTTCTTGCTTGTGTGTACCAATCTGCCCATCGGCAATTTTCTGGGCAGTAGCCTTTGTTGACATCGATTCTGTCAATCGTCAAATCATCTCGATATCCGTTAGCTATTGCCCAAGCATAGAATTTCTTGAAATCGTGCCAATCTTCACAAACAAAGATTCCTCGTCCGCCATAATTCTTATATTCTTTGTTTTTAGGCGAATAGCATCGTTGGAACATATTCCGCCAGCATCTATATATCCGCGTTCCAACCATTCCATGAGATAGTTTTAATTCTCGCGTAACCTCTTTGAGGAAACATCCACAGCTTTTTGTAGCGCCAGAAGTAAGATTGGCTCCATCAACGGTGATAATGTTTCCACAATCGCACTGGCAGACATAACGATAATGCCCATATGGCGTTCTGCAAGCCGCATGCAAAACTGTAAGCCTACCAAAAGTTTCACCTGTTAAATCCTTACGGCAAGCCAAACTTGTTCTTTCTTTTTGCAAACATCCACAAGATTGTGTATGCCCGTTTTTCAATTTAGCGGCATATACTGCTGTGGTATTCCCACAATCACATCGGCAAATCCATTTCACGCCTTTCCCTGCATCAGGGCTGCGTTTCAAAACTACCAAACGCCCAAAACGCATTCCGGTTAAATCAATGAATTTTCCCATTGTTCATTTGTTCACCTTCACATCTAAAATTTCGTCATCCAGCTTTTCCAGCAGGCGGAGTAAAATTACGCCAAATCGCTTGTGGAACCTTCATCTTGAAGGACTTCCATGCCGCGTTTGATGTAGGTTCTGAAATCCCAAAAACAAAGCGTTTTTCAACGCTGTTCCAAATGCCGTACATCATGCGTCAATGCCTGTAATCTGCTTGAAAATGGCCGCATCAAAGTTGGGAATAGAGCGGATAATTCTGCGCTGATATTCATCAAGGTTTTCCCACCAACGGACACAGCAGTCAGAAGTGTCCAGAACTTTCAAGAAGCCACCCGTGGTCTTATATTCGGGATGGGCTTCCTTTTCTTCATCGGTCATGTCATCATCCCACACCCAAACATTGGGCATGAACCGAATCTGATTCAGCAGACAGCAAGCGTTACTATCACGCCACTGTCTGAAGGTCATGCCGGAAGGTTTATCAAAAATCAGGATTTCAGGTTCTTCAGTGCAGAACACACCATTGGAAAAAGAAGCACTGTTCCAGTCGCCGGTGTTCCAGTCGCCGGTGTTCCGGTTGCCGGTGTTCCAGTCGCCGGTGTTCCGGTTGCCGGTGTTCAGGTTGCCGGTGTTCAGGTTGCCGGTGTTCCAGT
>OGFG01000391.1_pt1 | contig 53270 bp, 77 predicted proteins | sample 1570761 | NCBI WGS metagenome assembly OGFG01 (sample SAMEA2581938, study PRJEB24529) | metagenome | biome: Human gut stool | place: China | collected 2011
TGGATCGCGCGGAAGCGGCATCCATCGAAAAGTATACCAATACGGTCAACGAAACGGGCTCCGCAGCCGATGCCGCCTATGGCAAGCTGTATAACAATCCCTATCTGGGAGGTTCGGCGAAAACGGATCTTGCCACAAAGAAGAGTGCGTTTGACGCAGCTAAAGTAAGTCTTCTGAATGCCATTTCAGCGGCAATTGCGGACGGCAAAGCATCAGAAGCCGAAGTAAGGAACGTGAATGCACAATACACGGAATTCAATGCTGCATACAAAGATTTCACGAGAGCCATAGAAGATGCAAATCAGGCTATTCAGAACGAATTGAAATCCTATTCCGATGCCGCCCAGGATGCTGCCGATGCCGCAGCCGCAAGAGTTGCGGAATTGGAATTTCTGAAATCGGCATTTTCGGATATGACTACGGAGATATCGGACGGTTTGTTGCTTACAGGGTTTGTCGGCGTCCGCGATTCCGCATCGAATATCGTTGCGGGATTATCGGGTATTAACCCGTATTCCGATCTATCCCGATACCCGATACTGTTCGGCGGCGCCACTTCTGCAAAAGCGGCCAACGACGCTAAGTTTCGGTTTTATTCGGATGGGTATTTTGTATTGGGAGGCGACCGGATGGTATTCGAACCGACTACTTCGTCGCTTACAGTACGGGGAGCCATCTATGCAAGTTCCGGGGAATTTCGGGGCAAAGTGTACGCTTCGGGCGGAGAGTTCACAGGGAAAGTGGTAGCAACTTCAGGCGAATTCACGGGGACAATTCATGCTTCAGCAGGCGAATTTACAGGCACCATAACGGCGAGTTCCGGGAAAGTAGGTGATTTCGTTATCGACAACGGAAACCTTCTTAATACAAAGAATAGCGGCAATATTAAGTTTACCTATGGGGAATCCTATGTTGTAATAGGGAATAGAGTAGATTATGATGGTACTTATGGCGGGTTGATTGTCAAGGCAAGAGATACCCAGACTACCGCAGTGGGGATAAGTATCTTCGCCTGGGGAACTCCCAGTAGTATAGCCATAGATATTCAAAGAGGGGATCTTTTTCTGGGTAGCTCATCAAAAATACATGGGTTCGCCACTTCTACAAAATATTTCACTTCCGGCAGCATAGTATTAGAAAAACAGCACGATTATGTGGAATATGGCGGTTCTTCGGAAGGCTCTATTTTATTGCCTGACGGTCAAGACGGCAAGGTTGTTTGGGTTAAAAAATCAGGATCAGGCAATTTAGTAGTTAGATCTCGCACTTTAGGCAAGATCATCCGCATGGGATCAAGTCTTGTGGATCGTGTTGTAATTAACTGGACAACAGAATGTAAATTTACATTTATTGGATCTACTGGCTATTGGAATTACGCAAACTACAATAACTAAAATTATGAAGAACATCGATTTAACGAATCTGCGGGTTTATTTGGATTTTGCCAGGACGAAATCCGAGGTCAGGGATTACCGGGTATCTATTGCCGACGCAATCTATACGGGGTGTCCCGGCATAGAATATCACGCATTGGTACATAAAATTTACGATAACGAAGGGCCAATTCAGCTTTCGAATAGAGAGGCCGATCTCCTCCAAAAGGTGGCCGAGGCTTGCACTCCCGCCATATACGATGCGATCATGGAACAATTAAATTCTGAAGAATAACAAATCAAACGGGATCAGATGGAAACAGTATTGGCAATACTGGCTGCGGCTTTCGGCTCCGGATGGGCCATTCAAATAGCTTTCTATCGGTATGAAAAAAGAAAAAGAAAAGCAGAGGTCGAAAATGTCGAACTTGACTTGAATACAAAATATGATGAATTGCAAGAAAAACGGTTGGGTGAAGCTTATCAACATATTGACAGATTGCAAAGAGTTGTTAACTCCGAGCGTGATAAATGGATAAAACTGGCAAATGAAGTCGTCTTGTTAAAGGAAGAGTTATTGAATGAACGAGAGGCAAAAAAAATGGCCGAATTTGATCGATGCACAGTATCTAATTGCGATAAACGCACTCCCCCGAGAAAGTCGGTAAGCATAGAAAACAAATAGTAACAGAACAGTATTTTACGATTAAAGATATGGCAGACATCAATAAACTGGCCCCCTTTATCCGGAAATGGGAAGGCGGCTTCGTGGACGACCCTTACGATCAGGGCGGCGCAACGAATATGGGTGTGACAATCGCTACATGGCGACAGATAGGTTATGACAAGGATGGCGACGGAGATATCGATGTAGACGACCTTAAAATGCTTACGTGGGATGAAGTCGTCTCCCGTGTATTGAAACCGCACTATTGGGATCGGTGGAAAGCCGACGAGATCCGCAATCAATCGCTGGCTAACATCCTGGTCGATTGGGTCTGGGCATCGGGAGCCAACGGCATCAAGATTCCGCAACAGATACTCGGCGTTGCAGTGGACGGTATCGTAGGCCCTAAAACCATTGCCGCACTGAACGCCCGCGACCCCCGCGAACTGTTCGCTCAGATCAAACAGGCCCGGTTAAATTTCGTGGACAATATCGTTCGAAAGAAACCGTCTCAGAAGCGGTTTATCAACGGATGGAAATACCGCATTAACGAAATCAAGTTCGAGCCGTGAAAAAACTGGTAGTTATATTGGGAGTGCTTGCCGTATCGTGCTGCCGCCAGGTAATGCCGATCCGCTCGGAGTCAAAAGACAGTGTCCGGGTCGAGTATAAGACCGAATACGCGGAGAAGATACGGATCGATACGGTAAGGGTTCCTGTCCCCGCACAGTCGGCGCAAATACAGATCCGCGATAGTTCATCACACTTGGAAACGGACTTTGCAGAATCGGACGCACGGATCGGTACAGATGGAACATTGTACCATGACCTACGGAACAAGCCGCACACATATCCCGTTGCCGTTCCCGTCAAAGATGCCGAGAAAACAATAATTCGGGATAGTATTGTTTATCGTGACCGGTACAAAGAGATTCCCGTCCCGGCAGATTTGACGAAATGGCAAAAATTTTCGATATGGGCCGGACGGCTTGCTTTATTGGCATTAATCACATGGGTGGGATGGAAAATTTGGGGGTTAACAAGGAAGATACGGAATCGTTAAAAAATACCCTTTTTGAATCAAAAGGTACTGCATTTGATACCCACAAACAAGAACAGCGCTGATAATCAATGCAATTAGTACTGTATAAGGGAGTGCGGATATTGTTACGTAAATCGCTATTTGGTCACAAAATAAACGCGTTAACGATAATAATGCTGTATAGTTGTGATGAAAAATACCATCTTGTCACAATAATTTGATACTGCATCCTGGTACTGCATTCTCAATGCCCGTATTCAAAGATAGTTCTTTCTTCGGACAACGTCAACTATTCGATTGATTTTACAAGATCTATTTTTATTTCCTCGTCGATCTCGCGGTACCGGCTGAATGCGCGACTTCCTTCCTTATGCCCGGAAAGAGATCCCACCAGATTGGGGTCTTTTACTTTTTTGTAAAGGTTCCCGATAAACGTGCGCCGGGCCATGTGAGAAGATGCTACATCGCATATCGGTACTTGCTTCTGCTCCTGCGTAACCGTATCCAAAATGGTGACTAATCTATTTATACCGGCGATAGACAGCATTTCTTTAATTGCATCATTGTATTTCTGGGATGATATGTAGGGAAATAGCTTATCCTCATCATTATCATCATACTTATCAAGTATCTCCTTGGCAATAGAATTAAGAGGCACGCGGATCACTTTCGCCCTGTCTTCTATGGTTTTGCGGGGGATGTACTCTATCGCTCCGTTTATCACATTGGATTTAGTTAATGCCATCAGATCGGATATCCTACACCCGATCAAACATTGAAACACGAAAATATCCCGCTGTCGGGCAAGGCTGGGCCTAAATGAAAAATCAAAATGATATAGCGCATTCCGTTCCTCGATAGTCAAATAAAAGGGGGTTCCATATGACGCGTTCTTCATTTCGAAATTCTCATAGGGGTAATTATTTGTGTATCGCTTCGTTTTGCACCAGTGGAAGAATGTACGTAATTTGTTGTGGATCGAAGCAATGGTATTCCTCCCCCTTTGCTTCGGAGTTCTGGTTTCGGGGCAGGCTTCGTATATGTGTTTGTACGCCTGGATGCAGATCACCCCGCCCGATTCGTTGTGCGTAAAAAATGTATGTTCTTTGACCAGAAAATCTTCGAAATCCGAAAGTATTTTAGGCGTTACATCATCTAATGTTAATTTATTCCTGCTGTACAGTTCATACCGTTTTAGGGCCCGGTAAATCACCTTATGATTAGTAATAGTAACATCCGACATTTTGTGCGTCAGCAAGTAATCGTCGAACGCATCGAAGAAGCCAATTTTAGCGTCTTCTTCATCGTCATCATTGTTTTGTTCGCCGTAAAACCTGTACTGAATCTTGGATATAAATTCCTTCGGATCGGGGGCTTTTCTGCAAGTTTTGAACTCTGACAACGTTTCTTTGGCTGCGATCTCCCACTTATCCAAAGTGTCGTTATCCTCGTTGGCTTCGGGATTCGACGTAGTGACCTTTATGCGCTTTTTATTCTGATTCCACATTCTGACAAGACAGGAAACGCCGGTACTTTTCTTGTATTTCTTTCCTTTAAAAGAAACAAGAAGCGCAATCGGTGATCTGTCGCGGGCTTTATTGGTTAGGATGAAGGTTATCATATGTAGAATAAATATATGGGAAAATTAATGCCTTCTCCTACCTTTCTTTGCTTTTATGGATTGCTTAGAATTATTTATTTGTTTTACAAAGTCATATTCGTGTGTGGAAGGAAGTTGGAATGAAAATACAGTACCGTCATTTTTATGTGTGATCGCAAAACCCCCCAGGCTAATGATATCCATTCCTATAAGGACATCAAACCCTTTCAGTATTCCTTCTGATACCCTTAGCGAAGGTATTCCGATATTATTAGGCAACAACAAGTTGACTAAATACATATTAGTTATGGCTTCTCCTTGGGGAGTATACACACGCCCCATACCAATAGGGCTTAAACCCAACTTATCGACGACCACTTTTGTAATCACAGAGTTGGTTGCGCCGGTATCCCATAATGCTTGAAATGTCTTAACCGGGGGATGTTCCCCGCCTCGCACCGGATCATATACCTTACAAATCCCACATCTGGTGATGAGTTTATTTAATCTGATTTTCTCTTCTCGTACTGTAAAAGCAGTCGGATCCATATTAGCGCACAAAAGCCACGCGGGACATGAAATGCTGTGCATACGCTTCATCGCCCGGTGTGCAAAGTTGAATGATAAAATTCCCTAATCCATACTTAGCTTCTGACTCAAAATAAGCTTCTGATTCATTATCATAAACCCCTACGACGGAATTATCCTTTATGACCAGATATTTCCCGTTGTACTTACCTACGAATTCCGTTTGATGGTCAAGGTAATATTGAAATAATGCTTTTAAGTCAGCCATAAAACCGTCATTATTATGATTGCAAAATAAAATTAATTTTTCTCTTTGTGCAAATTTTCACTATCAAATTTAACGCCTGATATAGATCGTTTATTATACAACCATTAAAAGCCCCGGAGATATCCGAGGCTTTCTTTCTACCGTCGTGCGGTTTTTCGATCTTTGAGCAAGTCGATCAGTTCGACTATTGCTTCCATAAATTCCCCAAAAAAGACCTTGTCCGTTTTAAGGCGCTCCAATACGTCGGAGACTGTGAAGTTGTTTTGCATAGGATAACGGTTATGCAAAAGGCAAAAAGAAACGGTTTTGCCTGTCCCGCAGTATCACTGTCCAGATATGTCGGGCACATTAATGCCCCGAGCGGGGGTGCAAAACCGTTAAATAACTGCCTTATATGGATGAAAGGCAAAGATAATTACTAAAAACGTTTCAATTATTGCCGTTAAAAGCCATTTTCAGGATCAACAGCGGTATTGGATTTCATTTTACGCAAATCATTAGATAGTGCCGTATCAAAAATAGAAAGATCGCTATGTGTACACGATTTATCAATACGGCTTTTTAGACTATATCGCGCCTCTCTTTTTTGGGGAGTCCGTCGCATCCCCTTGTTGTTGCTTTAATTCTTCAATTTCGGCTTCCAGTCGCTTGATTCTTTGGTTAGCGTCATAAAGCATGGTTACGAGCATGTTGTTTGTCATTTCATCGTCATTTTTTAGGTTGATAGATTCTTTATCGCTAATTGGGGATTTAGGTTCGGTTTTCAACATGGGGCCTTCGCCGGTTTTTACCCATGTGATATTTACTCCCAATTTATCTGAAATTTTTTCATAGAAAGTTTCATTTGATTCGATCTTCCCATTTATTAGACCTGAAAAGTACGTGCTTTTATAACCCAAGAAATTAGCCATATCGGCCTTTTTAAAGATGTTTATATCTAAAAAAGCCTGTTTTAATGCCTTGTTAAGACGTTCTAATTCAGTCATATATAATTTTTATTTCAGAAAAAGAGAAAATATATCACAAAATATTTTGCAAATATGAAATAATTTCAGATATTTGCATTAAGAAATAACCTGAGATGCAAAATTATTCAGCTTGTTTCTAAATGTAAATAGTAAAAGTATACAAATGAAATCACAAAACCAAACTGAAATCTCGCTTTCTTTTAATAAGGGCTTTCGTCTTTTGAATGATTACCAGAAAGCAGAATGCCAAAAGGACATCATGCTTGCTTTGAATATTACCACAAAACAGGGATTCGGGAAGCGCAGGAACGGCAAGGTGAAGCATGATATTATTGCTGCGAGAAAAATAGAACAGGCATTCGCAAAACACGGTATCCGACCACGTAATGTATGGGGTGAATAAAGTTTGATACCATGAAAACCGATTCGATACTAACCAAAAGAGAGGCCCAGGTAGCCGAGTTATGCGTCAAGGGGTATATCGGGAAAGAGATCGCCGATAAGCTCAATACCTCTTACCGTACTGTCGTGAACCACTTTCAGAACATTTACGACAAAACAGGTATTCGCCGGTCAACCAATGCTCTGGTGTCATGGTGGTTTTGCGTGAACTTTTCGATTGATATTTCAGAGACGGCAAAGTAGATTGTCGCGGGGGTATTCTTTCTGATGGTTCTTCCTCACGAGATTTTCATTCACGACACACAGCGGCGCTTTTCTCGTAACGGGCGGGTTATCGAACTGGTAGAAAAAGATTACGAACCGGAATTTATGCCTCAAATGTCGGCTGCATAATAAAGCAAAAAATGAAAGCAAGCATAAAAAAATACGACAAATATTTGGTACAGTCAAAAACTTTACCCATATTTGCTGTGCCAACATCTGCAAAGTTTAATAGACAAGCAGAACATATTTCTCAAAATGCCAAGATCTGAAAAAGTTAGCGCAGGCGCACCAGGTGCGTCCGCTTCAACGCAAGAGCGTGCGAAAGTCGCTCAATCTATCTTTAATCTTTCTGACGAGGAAATCATCCATCGTTTCAAATCTCTTTCAGAGAGTGAGATCCGCGATCTCGCTCCGGTGCTCCGTATCCTTTTCTGTATGCTCTTAATTCATAACAATAAACGCTAAACAATTGTATTACAATACATTAAATTAAAATACGATGGAAAATTTATTGCAATGTGATGGCCGCCGTTTTCGGTGCAAAATCAGAGAGACTCCCGCCGAAGGCAGAATCCGGGTAGAAAATGGCAATGTGTATTTATGCCAAAATAAGCATGAGGGAACAGAAGTGAAATGTAGGTTCGGTTATAAATATAGCTGGAGCGTTTTATCAGGATCAAAGGAATATCTTGCATACAACCATATTTCCGACTTCGTCCTAATCCCTTCTACCCCCGATGAAATCGAATCCTACAAGGATTGGCAGGTGGGAGATAAGATACGTTGTGATGCAGGTGTCGCATCCCTTACTTTGGGCTTGTATGGCGAAATTATCTTCAGATGCGGAGAATTGGTTGTAGCAAAATTCAGAGACTGTGCATCCCCAAATTTTACATGCGATGATCTTCACAGAGTAGGCTATCGCCTCGATATCGAACCCCTTTCTGAAGAAGAAAAAACCATTGAAATTTCAATGGACGAGATTGCCGAAAAATGGGGCATTTCGAAAGATCAGTTGAGAATCAAGAAAGAATAATAACAAAAGGTAGCGCACGATAGGCGGTTAATCGGATAGGCCGCAATGTTTGCCGGCATCATAGTCACATTAGGTAGTTCGACTCTACCCTGCGCGCATATAAATTCATTACATAATGGGAAAGACTAACAATATAAGGAAAGTTGCGATTGACACACACATTGATGTTCAGCATGTTAAAGATTATGAGCAAGCCGGGATATTGGATGCAGAAATTAATGAAATGAAAGAATGGTGCGTACTGTCGATCATGCTTGGCGTTAAGGAAAATGCTGATAAACTGATAAAATTCGACATCGAACCGACCTCTGACGGCGGAATCAATGTATGCGCCTCGCTTTTGGTGCATAAGCAATAAGATGAGCAGGTAACGTCTCATGGATATGAAAATATACAAACAGAAATAGGCATGAACGATATTCAAATCTTCCAAAACAATCAATTCGGGCAAATCAGAGTAGCCACGAACGAAAACGGCGAACCGATGTTCGCTGCGACCGATATTGCGCGGACTTTGGGTTACTCCAATCCCCAAAAGGCCATACGTGACCACTGCAAGGGGGTGAACGAATCGTTCACCCCTACTGAAAGCGGTATTCAGTCAATGAAATTCATTCCTGAGGCGGATGTTTTCCGTCTTATCATGAAGAGTCGTCTGCCACAAGCCGAGCAGTTCCAAGACTGGGTATGCGGAGATGTTCTCCCTTCGATCCGCAAGCACGGCGGTTATTTAACTCCGGAGAAAGTGGAAGAAGCATTGCTTAATCCCGATACTCTTATTCAGTTAGCCACACAGTTAAAAAATGAGCGTGCCAAGCGTATTGAAGCCGAGGCGCATAGTAAGGAGTTGGAACCTAAAGCACTCTTTGCGGATGCCGTTGCCACAAGCGACCGGTCTATCCTTATAGCCGAACTTGCAAAGATACTTCGTCAAAACGGGGTTGAAATTGGACAGAACCGTCTTTTTGAATGGCTGCGTCATAACGGCTACTTATGTTCGAAAGGCGAGTACTACAACCAACCGACTCAGCGCTCAATGGATATGGGATTGTTCGAGATAAAAAAGACCTCTATAACCAAGCCCGACGGCTCGGTGCTGGTAACGTGTACCACGAAAGTGTCCGGTAGGGGGCAGGTCTATTTCGTAAACAAATTTCTCTCTCGTTGTACGGCTTAACACACAAAGAGATGTCAGCGGTTAGTATAAATATTTCAGAAAAATGTTTGCGAAATCAAAAGTTTTGTGTACATTTGTTATTGCGAACCGATACGAATATCGTATCACAAAAACATAATAACGCTGATAATAAAGCGTTGCCCTTTGTCCACTTCTACTACGGTAGTCGTGTCGGTTCGCAAAACTTGACAGGGCAACGCCTTTTTTGTTGCCATATATTAAAACTTTTAACTGACAAATGCGAACCGAAGTTAAAAGCACTAAGGCGAATAATAGTACCCTTACTGCACCTGTATCCGAATTACAGGACATTCTCAATCTCTCAAATCGGGAGATCGCAAAATCTTTTTGCAAAGTTCAAAACTTTGCGTACATTTGTATCGGCAAATGTGATATACAAAGTACACGTAGTGTATTTATACCGCAGTATAGCGGGGTTCCTGAGGTCGTACTTTGTACGTCACGTTTGCCAAAACACAAGGGGGCTCCGCTCTTTTTGTACCCATACATTAACTAACTTTTGTACCTCACAATGGCAAACGTGGACAAGAGTGGTATTTCAGCGCAAGGCGTTGATACTGCTGTACAGTCTGTACAACAGGCTGAATCTATCCTTAATCTCTCGAATCGGGAGATCGCAAAATCTTTTTGCAGAATTAAATCCTTTTCGTATCTTTGTAATGCGACAGAACCGTATTGCACGGTTTACAAAGTACATAAAAGCCTTTGGGCGTATCTCCGTTGCGCTTCTACTCCGTGTAGTGGCGGTTCTGTCGCAAGAATTGGGGGTGCGCCCTCTTTTTATGCAATTAACTGACTTGTGTTCAACAAAATGCGACAGAACAACACAAGCGGTAAGGCGAATAATAGTACCCTTACTGCACCTGTATCCGAATTACAGGACATCCTCAATCTCTCAAACCGGGAGATCGCAATCCGTTTACAATCACTCTCTTTGGACGATCTTGAAAAGCTCGTCCCGCTGCTTCGTGTACTTATGTATGTCGTTTTAACGCGAGAAAGCCATGCCACAGAAGAACACCGAACAAACAGTAACCTTTGGTCAGGTGATGGATTATATTAGTGAATTAGAGGCATCTAACCGGGTGCTTAGCGCTGAGAACAATAAGATGCGCCACTACTTTAATCTTGAATTGGTGGCCGACGTGCCGGTATCGGTCAATACTGCGTGCGATATACTCGCTCGCCATGCGAACTCGATCCGATCATACATAACCAGTGGATTGCTCAGATTGCACCCCGACAGTACGGACAAAGCACTGAAGATAAGACTTGATTCGGTTCTCGCATTCAAAAAATCTAAAGCGGAGAAACGATGAAAGCGATACTATTCATCACGGCCATATTGCTTGCGGCGAACGAGTCGCGCGACATCTGGGTGAACCTGATCGGCATCGGATTGATGGCATTGCTTGTAGTTCTTTTTAACCACAAAAAACACACGACCATGAACGAAGATTTCAAAGTATCGGACAAAAGTAACGATCCGGATCTGAATACGCCCCGGATTGCACTTTCGAAGCTGGCCGTTTCGGGAGAAATGAGCGAAGACGGTCGCAAGGAAATTATCAACTACTTAAACGAATTGTAGCCATGATAAAGCTAACAGCCGAAGATTATCGCCGTATGGCTTTTTTGGTTGAAGACAAGTCATACGATTTCAGCAGTGATTTCGAAACTACGATAGAGTATGACACCGACCGGTTCAATTCCGATCTTCAGGTTCATGCAATGTCTTACGACCATGACGGAGAAGCAAGGCTATTTATTACGTATGCACAATTAACAACCTCTATTCCAGAAGGCACAATAAATAATGACTTCGACAAAAACAGATTGCAGTACAATTTGGTTCATTAGGTTTTTGTAAGTTAAGGTTAATGATTCGCCCTGCGCCATCCGCGAGGCCCGCGCAGGTTATTTAAAAATTCAAACACGTAAATATTATGCTAACAGAATTAACATCGGATCAAAAAAGGATCATGCTTGAAACGCGTGATGAATGGATTAATCTATTCTTTGATAATGTCAGGAATAAACGAGGTATAGACAAGCCTGCTTTCGAAGAAGGGATCAAATGGCTTTACAACGATTTGCTGAAAAAGCCTACTCCGAAGATTATTTATTGTGATGGGTGGCTGAGCTGTTTATTAACCATCGCGATTTTAAAGGATAAAAACCTGATTAAAAAATCATGGGATTCGGTCGGGGCTCCGGTCAGGGCTTCGGTCTGGGATTCGGTCGGGGCTTCGGTCGGGGATTCGGTCTGGAATTCGGTCTGGGATTCGGTCTGGGATTCGGTCTGGGCTTCGGTCTGGGCTTCGGTCAAGGCTTCGGTCGGGGATTCGGTCAGGGCTTCGGTCTGGGATTCGGTCTGGGATTCGGTCGGGGATTCGGTCGGGGCTTCGGTCTGGGATTCGGTCAAGGCTTCGGTCGGGGATTCGGTCGAGGATTCGGTCTGGGCTTCGGTCAAGGCTTCGGTCAAGGCTTCGGTCGGGGCTTCGGTCTGGGATTCGGTCTGGGATTCGGTCGGGGCTTCGGTCGGGGCTTCGGTCTGGGATTCGGTCTGGGCTTCGGTCGGGGCTTCGGTCTGGGCTTCGGTCAAGGCTTCGGTCGGGGCTTCGGTCGGGGATTCGGTCAATGAATATTCATCTTATATTGATTTATCGAATTATGGATGGGTCTCATTTTATGACTTTTTCGAAAAGATAAATCTGTTGGATAATTTCAATTTCAAGCAATATAAAAAGCTTATCAGATCTAATGTTTTCAATGCTTATGAATATGAAAATTACGTATTCGCAATTCAGCCTCCAGTGTATATAGAGACTAATTTAGCCGGAAGGCTTCATTCCACAACACAGGCTGCCGTCCAGTTCAGGGATGGATCGGAATATTATTTCATCAACGGTCGTTCTATTCCGGCATGGATTGTCAATGACAAAAGTTCCATCACAAAAGAGCGGTTTATGAAGGAAACGGATGCCGATATTAAAGGAGCTATTTATGAATCCATTGGACAGCAAGGTATGCTGGATCTACTCGGAGCGAAGGTAGTTGATCGGCGGGAAATCGTCCATGCTAACGGAGATAGGGAAGTGGTCGAACTTCTTAAAACGAATGATTTGTTTAAAGAAATCGATAACCAGCCTTTCGCATGGGTCTCGATGTGCTGTCCGAGTACGGGCACTCATTATCTGCAAGGTGTAGAACCGCACCATACGAACGCGATAGAAGCCATTGCATCCCTTTCGCCATTTAACGCTAAAGATTACTCATTCAATTTCAGAGCATAAATTATGGAAAACATCAGATTTCATCAGGGCGATGTGATCGGGGCTTCGATAGATGCGATCCCGGCATCCGCAATCATGGTTAAAAACCGTCCTTTAGCAATCAGCGACCGCACGAAGCATGCGCACGTGTTGACCGGTAACGTAGAACGCTACGAGGTTGACAAAAGGGTCATTTATAAAGTCAACGAGGAATCGATACTTCAGCACGTATCATTGTTATCTATGGACGATGAGTCTTATCGGTCGCCGATAGAGCGGAAATGGGAAGATCATAAGCCGATCAGATTGTCCCCTGGCATATACGAGTTCTGGATACAACAGACATACAATCCTTACACTCAATTGATGGAGGATGTGAAGGACTAACAAATAAAAAGCGGATGGCGAAATTGGTAGACGCACATAAACAGGTGGGCTGATAGTGGTCGGGGCAACACAGTTGCCGAAGGACGCTCCTCGGAAAGCAGCCGTGCGGGTTCGAATCCCGCCCCGCTGACAAAGAAGATGAAAGGCTTCGGATATTCGAGTTTTAACGAAATATTTTTTTGAAACCATACAGTATAGGCAGTCACCGAAGACGTTCGGATAAGTGACAAGCAATGATGCGGGGAGTGCGCCCTTGAGTATGTACAACAAAACAGGGCCAACACAAACAAAGCTGACAGATACCTTTTCTCGCAGGTAAGTTTCAAAGCTGTCGCCGGGGCAGAACCGGCCCTATACGCAAAAGCAATGGCATAAGCGAGTAAGATGCCGATAAAATGATTAAAAATTATGGGACTAAATGAAGGAAGCAATGCAATGTACATTAGAATCAGCGAAGGAAAAATTTCGCTGCGAGTAAAAGAGGGCACGCCGGGGGCGGTTCAGGTCGTAGGCAAAGAGAGTGGGAAGATCAGTTGGGTTAAGTATTACCGATCCATTACGGGATACCTTACCGGTCTGGTTAATAAGCAGGATAAGTTCAACGACAAAATGTACAACTGGCACCTGACAATCGTAGATGGTAACGATACTTATATCATGCAAGTCAGAGAGCAAAGCGGTTATGGACGTTCGCTGATGAAGTCGCTACCGAATGTGGATTTTAATCAAAAGATCACTTTTTCGCCCTATCTGAAGGTCGTGGAAGATAAAAAGCGAGGAACGCTTTACCTCCAGCAGCGCGGAGAGAATGTGGATTGGTATTTCACACGAGAAAATCCGCACGGACTTCCTGAATTGGAGAAACGGATTGACGGTCGGGGAAATATCACCTATGACGATTCGGCGGTGCTCAATTTTTTCCTGAACTATGTAGATAATGAGATACTGCCCCGGATCGAAGCGGCAAACCGGAAGCGTCTCGGTGAACTTCCAACTGAGGAGCCTATAACTGAAGAGGATGATCCCACCGCATGGATGGAGCAGGAACACGCCCGACAAGTTGCTTCTGTCCGTGCCGAATATGAATCGTCCGGCAATCAATCTTCAGATATGAATCCTTATCAGCGGCCGCCACGTTCGATAGCTACGTTTTCCGACGGTACGCCGATTCCGAATCCTGACGATCTTCCATTTTAAACAATTTGACTATGGGACGCTTATTCCATAACCCGTCAGCGAAGCAGATTACTTTTTGCGACGAACGCTTTTACGAAACGAAGGAAGGCAATTTTTATCCTTCCGTAACTACGGTATTGGATCTTTATCCTAAAGGTAAAGAGTTTAACGAATGGCTGAAGCGTAACGGTCAGGATGCGGATGTGATCGTGATGTCCGCTGCAGATAGCGGCTCTAAGGTACATGAGGCTATCGATAAGTTGCAGCAGGGCGTAGAGGTATTCTGGGACGATAGCATATATACGCTGCGGGAGTGGCAAATGATTAACCGGTTTATCGATTTTTACAAAAGGTTTCGCCCGGAGATTATCAGTTCGGAATTTACCCTGGTATGCGATAAATACGGCATTGCCGGGACGGTGGATATGGTTTGTAGGTTGCTCGGTAAGTTATGGTTGATCGACTTTAAAACATCCAACTACATCCACAGCACACATCACATCCAGGCAGCCACTTACACCACCATGTTTAACGAAATCAACAAGGGTAGATACCAGCCTATCCAAAAGACGGGTATCCTGCATCTAAATGCCAAAACCCGTACGGAAGGATCAAAAGGAAAGATTCAGGGTGTAGGTTGGCAACTGATCCCGGTGGCAAATTGCCCGAAACATTTTGCATCGTTCCGTCATGTACGGGCTATTTGGGACTTGGAGAATCCGAATCCGAAGCCTAAGAATCTGGTATACCCCGACCGTTTAAAACTTTCTGACTATGGACACCTTGCAACGGCTTCTATCTGAGGCTGCAGAGTACCAACGGTACGCAGAACAAAAATGCCCTTCAGATCCATCGGAGATCAACGAGCGCATCAGAACCCTCCAGGTATATATCGCCCGCACCGGACAAATGCTGGCAGAAGCGAAGCTCCTGCTCAATCGCAAAAAGAGTTCGGAAATAGCGGAGACCGTAGTAAAAATAGCTAAAGAAGGATATCTGTCCGCCAAAGCGCAAAATGCTATCGTAGACAGTATAGCGGCAGAAGAAAAGTATTTGGTAGACTGGCTCGACAGGTTGAATGCGGCCTGTACGCATCAGGTAGACCACACCCGCTCACTGCTCGCATATGAGCGTGAACAGATGAGATTATTACGCACCGGTTATTAAACACATAAGATCATGAAGCACAACAAAGGCGATCCCTGTAGTGAGTTCGAACGGCTACTGAAGGAAGAAAAAGATTCGTCAACTTGATAGCGCGGGCAAGCATTGCACCGCAAAACTCAAAGAACAATCCGGATTCAGATACTCAGATATGAAGAAGGCAAAATATTAAGCATTGAAATACTTGTAATCCTACATGGACGGTTTTATTCGATTAAATAGAAAGTTCTTCACGAATGTTTATTGGTCGCAGCAACGCACCTTTAGTCTGTCGGAAGCGTGGCTCGATTTGATTCAGATGGCACGATTTGACGCGGAACCAGCAACGAAAGAACTACCTAACGGTCGCTTGATAACTATTAAACGAGGCGAAATACACGCGGGTTTGCGATTCTTATCCGATCGTTGGGGCTGGAGTGTCGAAAAGACGCAGCGATACATCAATAAGCATATTAAAAAACACGAAATCGAACGCCGAACCGAACATGGAGAAAGTATTATAAGTCTCTGTAATTACGAGTATTACAATCCGATGGAAGGCACTCTACCGAACACTACATCAGACACTATGTCAAACACTACCCCGTACACTGCCCGAACACCGACCCGTACGAATAATAAGAAAGATAAAGAATATATATACCCCCCTTACCCCCCTACCGGGGGGACGGCGGGTGCCGGTACAGCAGAGCCGGGGCGAAGCCCTGATATATCTTCCGAATCTTTTACGGATACGGCGGGCCGGGCGGCGGACGGCGGGCAGGGCGCTCCTTTATGGCGGGGCGATTTCACGGTTTACCAAGCCGAAGCAAAGTCAGCGCTGGAGCAACTGAAAACCGACCAAGAATTCATAGCGGAGCAGCAGCGGTTTTACCCCGGTGTTGACATAGGCATGAGTATGGAAAAGGCGTACTGTAACTTTTGGGGAATACCCGATGGTTGGGAGCACAAGAAACGTCAAAGATCCCGTACAATCAACTGGAAGAGTACTTACAGAAACGCTTTATCTCTGAAATCCAATCAAGTGGCAGCAGGCACCGCTTTACATCAGGAGCCTCGTCCAGTTAAACCAATCAGACTATTATGACCGACGAAATGAACATACCGCAGGCCGAAAAGCTGGAACAAGCCGTAATCGGCGCATTGCTTCTGGAGCCGGGCTACCTGCCGGAAGTCGTGACGGTGCTTACGCCGGATAGCTTCTTCAACCCCTTCAATGCGAAAGTGTACGACATTATCCGCACCATGTACGACAGCGGCGAACAGATCGACTTATTCACCGTATCCCAGCGATGCAGACGGGATAAGAAGCTTTCCGGGGAAAACGTCGTACCGGTACTTGCGGACTACACGACGCTGGTTGGTTCGGGAGCGGGCGTCGTGGCCCATGCGAGAATAGTGTATGAGAAACATTTATCCCGTCAGATGATTTCCGTTGCCACGAAAGTGCTGGGCGAGATACAGGGTAACGGGGATATAGTCGAGATCATCGACGAGTTTAACGCCGGAATGGATCGCATTTCGATGGCGATTACCGGAGGACGCGGAGCGCAGCACATCGGTGAGTGGCTAAAGGCATCGCTTCGGGATGCAGAGCGCCGTCAGACATTGGCTCAAAGCGGTTGTACGCCAGGGGTGCCTACCGGACTTGCGAGACTCGATGAACTGACTACCGGATGGCACGGCGGGGAGTTGATCGTGCTGGCAGCTCGGCCCAGTGTAGGTAAAACGGCTTTTATGCTGCATAGTGCGCGTGCCGCTGCACAAGCGGGTTATGCGCCTTGCATCTATTCGCTCGAAATGAGCGGTACTTCTATTGCCGACCGGCTGTTACTTTCGGAATGCAATGTCGATCCGGAGGTGTACCGTTCGGGGCGGATGGATACCGATGACTGGAAGGAAGTTGAACGCGCGACCGGTTTGCTCGGCAAGCTTCCGATCTACATAGACGACAAGCCGGTAGTTTCCATGCGTTATATCCGGTCGCACGCCAAAGTGATGAAAAAGCGGGATAAATGCGGGATTATCTTTATTGACTACCTGCAGTTAGCTGATACGGCTACCGACCAACGTAACCGCAACCGGGAGCAAGAGGTCGCACAAGCGAGCCGACAGGCAAAGATTATTGCAAAAGAACTCGACGTCCCGGTCGTACTGCTTTCCCAATTGTCCCGCAAATGCGATGATCGAAGCGGGGGCAATAAAATGCCGATGCTTTCCGATCTACGGGAGTCTGGTGCTATTGAGCAGGATGCCGATGTGGTAGCATTTCTCTTCCGGCCAGCCATCCACAATATTGAATATTGGCCGACTTCGCAAGGCGAGGTTAGTACGCGCGGGTTCGGGATTATTAATATAGCGAAGCAGCGTAATGGCCCCACCGAAGAGGTGGCTTTCAGACATAATCACTCTTTGACAAGGATTACTGATTACAAGCTGTATGATAATGTGCCAAAACAAGATACCCCTTTCTGAGCGTGTTTATGAAGCGATCCGGGAGATTGAACGGGAAAAGATAGTGAGTAATATCTTCCCATATCATGCATTGTTGATAAAAGACCTGTGCGAAAAGTTGAAGATTCCAACGGTAGACATCTATTGGGCTTGCGTGGAATTATACAAGCAGGGGATGATTACTGGAGGAAATACGGTTAATGATAAATATTTCAAAGTGTTATGATTCACATTGGCATAGACACCGGCGTTAAAACAGGATTCGCCGCATGGGACTCCGAAAAAAGACATTTTCTGGAGGTCGTTACACTAACGATCACACAGGCAATGGAGAGAGTACTTATTTACCGGAATATCGGCCTTACTACCGGAAGTGAAATCAGGCTGTATATCGAAGATGCTCGTCTACGCAAGTGGTTCGGCAATACCGGGCGGGAAAAATTACAGGGAGCAGGCTCGGTTAAAAGAGACGCGCATATCTGGCAGGACTGGTGTCGAGAGCATGAAATCGATTGCCTGATGGTTGCTCCGAAAAACAATAAAACGAAAATGAACAGCGAGTCGTTCAAACGGCTTACCGGATGGCGGAAAGCCGTATCGGAACACGCGCGGGATGCGGCTTGCATGGTGTATGGTCGGTAAAAACATTAAAAAACGTTAAAAACTTTAAAGAATTATGGAGATTATACAAGTAAAACAATTATTGCCTGGGGATAAATTCTTTTTGTTTTGATTATGAAAAGCAGACGAGCAGAACAGGTATTACAAGCAGCTTCCTTTACCAATGAATACGGCTATCAATATGTTTGTATTGACAGTGCTTATGCAGCCGTCGAGCTTGCCGAGCGAGATGCAGAAAAGGAAATAGCCCACTACCGCAAAGAGTTGGAGGAATCCAAGCAACGCGAAGAGTTAGCCCGCAGGGTAATCAACGACCAGAGGAAGGAGATAGAGAGATTGAAAGCAAGAGCAGAAGAAGCGTTTTGCTTTAAAGAATGCGGCGTAACCTGTTGCGACACAGATAAATGTGAGAACTTAAAAGCATTCCTTCAAAAGCTCGATGAGCAATGAAAATTACCATACGAGCAAATTTTCAAAATAGTTTAACCGCCTCCGGGCATAACATTATAAGCTATGATTTTAAGATTTAGAGAAGGTTCCGCGCTTCATGCCGAATTAAAGCGGATGTACGATGTGCGCGAAGCCACGTACAAAGAAGCATGCGACATTATCGAAGAGTTGGTCGGCGAGCGACCGGAAGGATTCAGATACCTATGGGGCTGGGGTTTCACCTGTGCATGGGATCCGTGCACGGTCGCATTTAAAGACGGTTTTGTTCCCGATTCCAAATTGATGTCGGAAAATACGATAGTATCGAACCGTGAGCATAAAACATACAAAGTGCTTAGAACCACCAAAAAAGGCCGGGAAGCGTCGGATAAATTCAATAAATTCTACAATTCCGTCACCTCCGACGGTCTGGAAAAGTTGGGTTTGCCTCTTCATGCAGAAAGTCGGTATTTCTATTTCATGCCCAGCAAGGATGGAGCCGGGTACTACCTCGCGGTTAGCAATGGTATAACCGATGTGCTGAAAAAGAACGTCGATATCACGATTGAATTAATGTAAAGCGATGAAAAAGATCATGTTTAACGACCGATATGGCCTGACACAAGCGGTAATCGAGGGTCGAAAGACCGTAACGAGACGAGTAGTCGATGCTTCGGGGAAATATTCAAAATTTCGGGTATGGAATCCAGCCATAGAAATGCCCTACGGACTATATGGATACAACGCTGATGGTTGGGTGTACCTTTTTGAACCTTACCGAAGGAATGAAATTGTGGCCGTGGCGCAGCGTTATGAGGATATATATAAAGAGTTAATGGCCGGAGACTTTGGAGATTGTCGTTTCGATAACTTCAAAAATGCCGTAGTATCTGGAACGGCTGGATGGAATAATAAAATGTTTGTCCGCGCCGATCTGATGCCACACCAAATACGAATACTCGATGTTCGTGCCGAACGGTTGCAGGATATAACCAAAGAAGATTGTTTGAGGGAGGGAATTGAATTGATGTCGGTTTATGAAAAACTATGGAGTAAAATGCCAAAACCCATGTATCGTAATCCTGTATATGTCGGATTAATAGAAAGCGATCCCCGCGAAGCCTTTGCTTCCCTCATCGACAAAATAAGCGGGCAGGGTACATGGAATAAAAACCCCGTTGTTTGGAGAATAGAATTTAAATTGGTGAAATAATGACGACTCTACCGCCCATCTGCCGGGCATTGGCAATGGGACTGAATGAAGAATTTGAAAAGATGAAAACACCCCAAGAAGCGGCCAGAGAGTACGCCGAAACATTATGGAATAGAGAATCCACCCTTGAATGGGATGTCAGCCGTGATGCCTGCAAATCTCGTTCTGAGCGAGATTTCCTCGCAGGCGAAGAGTTTGGTTATCGCAGGGGCATAATCGAATCCTTCCAGTGGCTTCCAATAAGTAAAGGAAATCCAGAAAAATACGATTTCGTGATTATGAAGGATGAAAGAGAGCCGATACATACCAAAGGATATTTTGTTGTATCGGGGGAGCGTGCCAAAAATTGGGGTTTCCCATACATCAAAAGTGGTTATACCCATTGGCGGCCCATCGAACGAGTAAAGAATAAGAAGATGAGACCAAAAGAGTATTTTATCCGTATGACACGCATGTTCCTGGCCGGCAAAAAGTTTGGTTATCGCAGGGGTTTTGCCGATGCCTGGCGATGGATTCCGGTGAGCGAGCAACTTCCGGAAGAAGGACGGAAGGTGTTGGTGAAAGAGGAATCTATATCCCCTAACACCGACGAAACCGCAAAAACAAACATAAAAGGGTATGAATTAGCGGTGTGGAATGGATGTGAATGGCAATTGGAGTACATAGATAAACCGACTCACTGGCGGCTAATCGAACCAGTAAAGAAATAAGAAGATGAAGATTCCGAAGTACAACAAGGGCGACACTGTATATTTTTCAGCGAGGATAAGTAAAGATCGTCACTTCGATATATTCGTAATGACAATCACAAGAGTATACGCCGATGGAAATATATGGCGATACGACATGACGGGTGAAACCTACGAGATACAAGGACTTCCGGAATCCCGAATAACAAACAAATGTATTAAATGATGGATACAAAGTTAACAGTTGACGAAATTCAGATCGCACTTCGGAATAGTGGCATTTGGAATAAGCGGCAGGATATATTCATCCCGAATCTTTCGTGGGGTCTGCTTGACTACGAAGCAGATTTGGTGATAATAACCAAATCGGGATACCTGACCGAAGTAGAGATCAAACGGTCATGGGAGGATTTCAAAGCGGATTTCAAGAAAAACCATAAACATGATGATCCGCGAGTTTATAATTTTCATTACTGCGTGCCGGAATCAATTTTAGACCGGGTCGTAGATTTTCTACGTGAAAAGTACGGTGCAATATGTCCATCGGTACTTGGTGTGTCAGAGACAGGGAACATCAGGCGTTACGGCGGCGGTACCCCTCACCGGGGCGGTCGTAAGCTGTTTATTGAAGAACAACTTACTGCCGCCCGGCTTGGGTGTATGCGGGTTTGGAACCTGAAAGAGAAACTTTTAAAACAAAAAGCGAAAAATACATGAAAATCAAAGACATTGTTAACTATCTCATTTACTACCAGGAATGGAGACATGGATATGAATGGCAATTGGAGTACATAGATAAACCTACCCATTGGCGGCATATCGAACTAAAAAATAATGATTATGCGACAAATTAAATTCCGGGGCAAGCGCCTCGATAATGGGAAGTGGATTATAGGATACTACCTTGAAATAGAGTTATGTGACGGATGCGGTCGTTACTCGTATATTAAAGCCGACGGCTATGAACCTATCAAAGTTGATCCCAATACTATCGGCCAGTACACGGGGTTGAAAGACAAAAACGGCAAGGAGATTTACGAGGGAGATATATTGCGTAGCGAAAATGGATATGCCGAACCCATAGGCTGGAGTCAAGATAATGCAGGATTTGCAACAATGGACTTTGCTAACGGGGAATATATTTATGAGATCGACCAGTTTTTAGCATCCCCAAAGACAATAAGTGGCACAATCCACGACAACCCCGAATTACTGGAAGGAGAAGATGATTTGTCTATTAGCCAACCTTCGGGCGGCCCATCGAACGAGTAAATGAATAAGGGTATGAAATACATTTTATTGATTATCACCGGTATTGTTATGCTTATTATCAGCTATTTTCTTGGCAAACAATCAACCATTAAAACGATGGGAGATATGCAAATGTGGTTTTTGATTTTGTGCTTCTTTGGGATGCTTGGCGGTCTTTTAATGGTCACAATTGGAGTTATTCAGGTGTTTATGATTAACTGATTTGAAATAAGAAACAACATTAAACTATGGAAACAAAAAAATGTCCATCATGTGGCAACGAATTGCCTATTAGCCAATTTTATAAAAATGCGGCAACAAAAGACGGACTTCAGTCTTATTGTAAGGCATGTCTTAAAGCTAAAAGAGACAAAATTATGCCTGGTAGCAATAACGCACTTCGAGACTTCAGCCCGCGCGAATTAATTGCAGAACTCCGTGCTCGCGGATATGAAGGGGAGTTGCGCATAGTTCAGAAAATAACAGTTTAATATGAAAGCACTTTTATCCATAATCACCGCCCTACTCGTTATCATCCTGATTCGGGTAGAGCGCATAGCGTACAGGATTCCGGAAATACGGTTTGATTCCATTATAGTCGATCCGCCGCCGGAAATTAAAACGACTATACCGATTATCCGTTCGGATTGGGATTTATTCATCGAAGCCCTGATCTACGTCGAAAGCAAAGGAAACGAACGGGCGGTAGGTAAAAACGACGATGGCGGAGTACTGCAAATACGGCCCATCGCCGTAAAGGAAGCCAACCGTATCATAGGGTTTGACAAATTCGTCGATTCCGACCGTTTCGACCGCCTAAAATCCATCGAAATATGGGAAACAATACAGGAATACCACAATCCTGGAAAATCATTCGAAAAGGCCTTAAAACTCCATAATCCCAACGGTGGGGAAGAATATTCAGACAAAGTAATGAACAAATACAAGCAACTCAAACATGATAACTATTAAATCGCTCGCAAAGAAGCTGGAAATTGCCGAGATCCGCATTTGGTTTTTGATTCGGCAGCGGATTATCAAGACCACGAAGAAAGGAACGGATATTTTGGTCGATGAATCGGAGGTATATGACTACCTGCAAAAACGCCCCGAACTATGGGATAAATGGAAGATAGACTATGAATACTGCCAGACTCACAAGATAGCATAAAAAAGCAAGGACTCCCCCGAAAGTTCGTCCCTGCCAACGTCCGCCCAGACATCCTCAAAGATATAAATTTTATATTGAAAAACATGACGACACCTTCAATAAAAAGAAGACGAGGCGGCAGACGCGACGACTCAACGGTTCACATTAACTTCACAAGGAAAGAACTGATAGACGAACTTCGGCGGGTGGAGTTCTATTGCAAGGTGGTAGACCGGCGGGATCGAATCAAAGAACGCAGGAATGAAAAGTAATTTTGTAAAGCTGTAATTTTTTTATTTATGAATGATGTTGCCATTTTTAGAAATGAAAAATTCGGGGAAATCAGGACAACTGAAGTTAATGGAGAACCGATGTTCTGTGCATTGGATGTATGCAATGTGTTAGGTTATTCTAATCCGAGTAAAGCTATTGCAGATCATGTTGATAATGACGAGCGGTATAACGAATCGTTAGAGCGCGGTGGAACGCTATTGTTTATTTCCGAAAGTGGATTGTATTCGCTTGTGATTCGAAGCAATAAGCCTAACGCTAAGCCTTTTCGAAAATGGGTGACATCGGAAGTTCTCCCCGCCATTCGTAAGACGGGTAGTTATACAATGGCTCTTCCTAAAACATACTCAGAAGCACTTCGACAACTGGCAGACACAGTGGAAGCAAAAGAAAAAATACAACTCCAATTAGAAGCCAAGATTGAACAGCTCGACGAATCAAAAGACTGGTACACCATTAAACGATGGGCGAAAGAGCACCATATAAACTGGAGAAAAATTTCATGGCGAGCGTTAAAAGCCATTTCCATAGAGCATGGGTATGAAATAAAAAAGATATTTGACGGGAATTACGGGGAAGTAAATCTTTATCACAAACAGGTTTTTGCTATTTTATATGACCAATAAACTTGCATAATGTCTCGGAACTATTGACCTTTGCGAAAACAGATTATTCTATGGCTGGAACGTCTGATTTACTACGGGAGATCGCCGACATGCTCGATGCGGGATTCTTCAAAAACATAACCGAGGATGATCTCGACAGGGCGAAAAGGGTGATTATGGCATTTCGGGATGTCAAAGTTGATTATGAGCAGGCGAAACGAATCACCGGCAAGTCCGATTCGGCTTTCAACGCTAAAATATCACGATCCGGGATACCCGTCTGCAAGGAACGGCTATACAGGTACAGCGATATGGTTAAGATCAAAAATAAAGAGGTTTGACTATTGATAGTGCCCCAGGGCGGATACGACAAGCACTTCAACCGTTTCCTCGTTTATCCGATATATCAACCTGTGTTCCGAACTTAGCCGCCGAGACCAAAAACCGCTATATTCATGTTTGAGTTGTTCAGGGTTGCCTATTCCCGTTTGGGGATGATCTTCAAGCTCGATAAATATTTGTTCGATACGCCTGGTAATCGCTCTATTGCCGCTCTTATGATGCTTTTGCAGATCTTTGCGGGCCTTATCTTTTACGATTATTTTATATTGTCCCATAGTGACTTGCTTGGATCATAAATAATTCCTTCTCCGGCTTTGCCTGCTTCGTATTCCTTGATACGGCGGGACAGTTCGGCGATATTTCGCGGATCGTCGAACCAGGGATCGCCTGAAGGGGATGGATTAAGACTGATACCGTCGCTAACCACTAACTCAATAAGTTTACGCCCGCGCTTCACAAATACGCGGGTATGTTCGGCCATGTCAAAGTATTTTTTTTGATTGTTCCGAAACTCCGAAGGGCTAATAGTAATTGCATCCATAATCTTTTTCATTTGTACGCACTTTTGTACGTTTTATTGTACAAATATAGTGCCTTTTATTGAGCAATGCAAATTTGTGTGGGTTTATTTGACAATTTAAAAATTGTGACTATATTTGTAATGCTTAAACATTTATTAGGGCTGTGCGCCCACCTTAGCAGGTGGTTTTTTATTGCCTGTTTTGATATTAAATAAGACTTCGGTCGTGTACCCCCGTGCGAAAGGTGTAATGCCTTAGCGATTCGCCCTAATAGGTGTTTAAGCAGCGGGAAAGGCACGACCGTTTTATTGTGCCTAAACAAAATGCTTAAACACCATGTCCAACAACACAACCTACGCGGCCCGCTATGCTTCATGCGGCTGCGTTATCGAAAGACCAACGGGATCGCTAACCGTCTACAAGGTTTCTAAAGAGGGCAACGAGTCCCTTCTCAACATTCAGCAGGGCAACGATCAGATCGTAGTTACCCTTCGCCATGCAAAATTACTTCTTGAATCCCTATCTCGTCTCATCGAAGATCGCACCATCACCGGCCCGCAACCGGTCTACAACTTCAGAGAATGCGTTAATGCTGGTAGAATCGTTAAAAGGGGGTAGCCATGAACACCATGCAAATTTTCAATAATCAGCAATTCGGGCAAATAAGAGTAGTCGAATTGCAAAATCAACCCTATTTTGCTGGCATAGACGTGGCTAACATATTAGGGTATGAAAATCCGCAAAAGGCTTTAAGAGATCATATAGATGCAGATGATAGAACGTTAATACAACTATCTGATTTACAAGAGGTGAACGAATCGTTACCCCCTCACATGAAAGGTTCTAAAATAATGGTTATCAACGAATCCGGAGTCTACTCCCTTGTTTTCGGGTCTAAGTTACCTACCGCAAAACAGTTCAAACGGTGGGTGACGACCGAAGTTCTGCCATCCGTTCGCAAACACGGGGCCTACCTAACCGACCGGAAAGTAGAGGAAGTGTTATCCGATCCGGATACGATCATAAAGCTCGCAACGCAGTTGAAGCAAGAGCGGGCCGAGAAGGAGCGCCTTGCCGAAGAAAACAGACTGGCAAACGAGCAAATCGAAAAGGCCGCGCCGATGGTGCAATATTACAATAAAGTATTGCAATCGGACAGCTTGATTACGACAAACGTGATAGCCGATCAATTAGGCGTTAGCGCAAGGCGGCTAAACGACATGCTGGTGAAGCGCGGTATTATATACCGGCAAAGCGACACCTACGTACTGTATGCGAAATACCGGGGCCAGGGATACGAAGGTTATAGAACGCATACTTACATCAGCAGCACGACCGGCCAACAGTTTACCAAACAGCATCTATACTGGACGGAAAAGGGCCGCGAATTCATCTACAACCTGTTTCACGATGACCGAGTATGAATATACGGCCCTGGACGTAATCAAACGTATGGGCGAAGACGAAGTATTCCGCCGGGAATTGTTGCTGCTGATAAACGAGCTGCTTTGCATGTTGAAAAACGCATGTGAAAAATCGAATTAATTTTACATTTATACAACTGTAACCCAGGCATTTTATACTATTTTGCAAAGGGGTGGTGCGCTGTGCCGCCCCTTTCTATTTTTGTTCCATAGCGCTATCGGTAACGGCCCCACGTAAGCGGGCCGAAAATTAATAATCAATCAATAACTATGGACAAAGATATTTTTATGTTCGGCGACGGCGGGTCTAAGGGATCTGACATCATGGCGATGATTCCGGCGCTGATGCAGAACAAGGGTATGGACCCGAACCTCGTTGCGGCCCTGATGAACGGTAACAACAACCGGAATGGTTTCGGCGGGGACGGATGCTGGTGGATCTGGATTATCCTGCTGTTCTTCTGCTGGGGCGGCTTCGGCGGCAACGGTTTTGGCAACAATGGCGCTAACGGTCTTCCGGCACAGCTTAACAACGATGCGGGTCGTGAATTGCTGATGAATGCAATTCAGGGCAACGGCGCAGCGATCAACCAACTGGCCGCCTCGCTGAACTGTTCGACAACGCAGCTTCAGGGCGCGATTTGCAGCCTTCAGGGATCGGTGGATAAAATCGGCGGTCAGATCGGAATGAGCGGACAGCAGATTATCAACTCCATTCAGTCTATGGGCTGTCAGATCGGCAACCAGATTGCCGAATGTTGCTGCAACGTCCGCCAGGACATCGTGAAAATGGGCTACGAGAATCAGCTCGCGACGATTAACCAGACCAATGCGCTGCAATCTACGGCCAACACGCAGTTCAACATCATCGGAGCGAAGATCGACGCACAGACGCAGATCATCAACGACAAGTTCTGCTGGCTGGAAAAAGCCCGTTTGCAGGATCGTATCGACGAACTCAGCCGCGAGAACTCACAGCTTGCTACGGCAGCCAGCTTGCAGTACCAGACTGCGAATATCGTCAGCCAACTCAAAGCCCCGGCGCCGGTTCCGGCTTACATGGTTCAGAATCCGAATTGTTGCTACACGCCTACGGTGGCCGTTGCTTCGTCTCCGTTTTGCGGATGCGCTGCAAATGCCGTAATCTAAGCAAAAAGGAGGTGATTATGTATCCAAGAGCAGACTTTAGAGTTGTTTTTCCGGGATCGTTTATCCCCAGAGTGGATGTAGGCGGGATTTATGAACTCCGGACTAACGCAGTACAGATTACCGATGCTTCGGTGGACTACGGGATTTCCCCTATCTGTTACAATGCTTTGCCATGCAAAAGCGTGGTCTTGCTCAGTGTACATGCAGATGCGCCGGCGGGAGGCGAGTCCCTTCCGGTAACAATCGCAGTGCCGAACAACGGCCAGTCTACGGTTTCCAGTGCCGACACTACCACGGGAACAACGAAAATTCCGGTAGTAGATAGCAAGAACAGTAATGTCACGGGAGCCGATGTTACGGGGAGCACCGAACGCCTTGCCTATATCGATAAGCGAAACGGCATAATCCGTTTTCTGGAATTTACGGCAAGTGCGGCCCCCGCGCCGACTGCATCCGCTGAACCTGCAGCAAGTAAAAATTCAAAGTAAAAAAACGAAAGCGCAGGGAGGGCAATCCCCCTGGGCTTTCCTAAAAATTAAAAATCATGTTCCAAAATTTGAGAAAAGGATCATCTGTTTATGTGCTCGACACACGGGAAACTCCGAAATTCTATACGGCGGCAGTCAAGGAGGTCGGCGTGCCGTACTATCCGCAGCCGACGCCCGGACAACTAACGCCCTTCCAGCAGCAGTACATCAATATCACTATTGAGAACAACGAACCCTGGGGAGTGCCGGTTAATCTGGATGTCGTATCGAAGGATGGGCTTACCGTCTCCATGACGCGCGAAGGTCTGATGCCAGCTATCACGGCGGCGCAGAAAGAGAGTTCGGATATCATCAATTCGTTCGAACGTCACAAAGCGAACCTGGCAGCCTACGATCAGATTTTAAAGGATCTCGATCCTTCCTATGCGAAAGCGAAGGCTCAGGACGAAGAGATCAAGCGTCTGAATAACGAATTGAGCGAAATAAAGAGTATCATTCGTTCGGTTCCGAGCCTGGAGGATATAAAGGGCCTTTTCGACAAACAAGGAACACCAAAAACAGCTAAATGATTATGAGTTGGAATGGTATGGTAATCGGACGCGCTCACGGAGGCAGCGAACGAGAAGACGTGGATTATATGCTCGATGAGGCCTATGAAAAAGGCCGCGAGGATATGCGTCGAGAAATGATGGACGGCGGTAGATATGGAGATCGTTCAGACTATCCGCGCGGGGACTATGAAATGCGCCGCATGGATGGGGAGGGCTACGGAGATCGCCGCGGAGTCAAGGGTACCGGGCCGTATGCCGGTGAATACAGGCGTAGAAGGTATTAGGTTATGGGACGGCTTGATGTTTACGAAGCATTGCCGGAAGGTATGAGAGAATACCTCTCCAATCACGGCTGGCATTTCAGTAAAAAGCTGGCCGAGTATGCAACCAACCCCCAGAGGATGAAGAATGCCGACGGCACAAGTCATCATTGGGATCACGAGCAGGTAAAACAGGCCCTCGAACGTAATGGAATTACAATTGAGAAAGCGAAGGGATACGACTGTATGTACGTCGCTAATATGGCCTATTCGGACTTTTATCCGAAACCTTTAGCCTCGGAAGCTGCCATTTTGCAGTATGTGAAGGCTTACATCGATGATCCGGACGGCTATGACGGCATCGCACTCACCCGGTACTATGCGGATTGCATAGGAAAGGGGGAACCTCTTGCCTGGGAAGAATTTCTGTAACCGGCGGGGCACTCCGACATGATTCGGAGTGCCCTTATTTTATTCAAATTAAATATAAAGATCATGGAAGAAGTAGAATTGAAACAGTATATCCTGGATTATTCCAAATCCATAGCTAAAGGCGATGACGATGTGCTTGAAATAGCCGGACGTGTGTCCGACTTCATTGAAGGGAAAGAAGATAAGTGCAAAAATTGTACGCTCGTGCAGTGGCTTTGGCTGATTTTGTACCTGAACGTCGATGTCCTTTTGGGCAAGGACGATCAGGAAGACGAACAACCTAAAAAGACGAAGAAATGAACGAGTATGCCCAAAGATTATTAGCCGGTGAAAGCCTCCGGTCGGTCATCGGCAGCATGTCCCCCAGCGATCATCAGCGGTTATTGGAGTATGTCGACAAGGAAGCTACTTTCCTACCCAGGTTCGTACGTCGGAAGATGTGTAAGCGTATAAAAAAATATATCGAAGAATGATTACCGCAGAGGTACGCATACGCAAATACGATTGGAAGATAAGAATATATCTTGCCGTTACTTGCTACTATACGGACGAGATTATGGACTCCCTATCCCGGATCGGATGCCCGCCCGATATTATGAACAGGGCCTACAACAATATGACCCAATGTGCACTGGATACGGGGTTGACTTATTCAAATTCGCACCGGTCGGTTATGGTCGTAGCCCGGAGTTCGTCGCCGGCGCAATTCTTAAACTCGTTCGAGCACGAATTAAGGCATTTGACCGATCACATCGCCGCTGCCGAAGGGCTTGAGATAGGCGGCGAAGATGTTGCTTACCTGACCGGCAATCTAAATTCCCTGCTATGGGAATATATACACCCTTTTGTTTGTTGTAAATGTAAAGACTATTGATATGAACAACGAAGGAGATATTTGCGCTTATGAAGCGCAGGATCGGGACAGTAAAATAAAAGAGTTACTCAAAGACTTGGAATCAGAATTATCCCAGCCTAAATTCGAACAGATAAAAGAGGAACTGCTTCAGGTTTTAGAGGGGTAATTGCGGGGGTAAAATACCCCCGCAACCCTTCTCTCCAAATGTGTGATAAGTTCGGAGATGCGCGTTTTCTCTGCCATCGATTGTATGGCATTTGCAATAGGATGAAAGAGCTAAATTAAGCGCATACTTTCCCCGTGTTATTCTTTCCCTAAAGGTGCTATTTTTTTTCGAAACTATTGCATAATGCGCCGGACGTACTGACCTTTGCAATATAAGGTTTTACACCTATGTTTCAGGAGATATCGGAACTTAAATACGTGAAGTTCGTAAAGCGGGACGCCATCGAAAAAGAGGCTCTGTTGAGCAAGCCTAAATTTTCGGATATGTCGTTGATACCCCTACTTTATGACGAGTTCAGGCGAATTGTCGCCGATGATAAAAGTCAGTCTAAACAGTCCGGTCGCCTGAAGAAACAATTCGTATTCATTATCCTATACCTGTACTCTCCTGCAACGCTTGCCGGCGGTAAAATACGTACAGGTGTTCGTAATGAACTTCAGAAGTTATTTCGATACAAATCCCCTACAGCGATCAGCAATATCGGGGCAAGTGCGGCATTCTGGTATTCTCAATATCGGCATTTCCGCAAACAGGTGGAGTCGGTATTTATTCGGCTCATGGAGTGGCATAACGATAGGATAAAAACGGATAGTTAAATGGCGAAGGGATTGACGATAAAACAGGAGAAGTTCTGTAACAAATACCTCGAATGCGGTAACGCGTCCGAGGCGTATCGCTTTGCCTATGACTGCTCGAACATGAGCGAAGAAACGATTTGGAAAAGGTCAGGAGAATTACTTCATAACGGGGCAGTAACGGGGCGGATAGATTATCTCAAGAGCCACCTTGCCGAGGCCGCCGGCATTTCAGCTCTCCAGATTGTTCGCGAACACCAAAAGATCGCATTCTCCGATGCTACCCGTATTCGAAGTGGATGGATGTCGCTCAAGGAGTTTGAAGTCCTTACGGAAGATGAAAAAGCGTGTATCAAGTCGGTTGAGACTAAACAAACCAAGCGGGTTACTGATGAGGGGGAGATCATTATTGACGAACAAGTAAAAATCGTTTGTTATGACAAACAGAAATCGCTCGATAGTATCGTGAATATGCTTGGTTATAATGCACCTTCAAAAATAGCTAATACGGACAGCAAAGGGAACGACATTCCGCAACCTACGTTAAGTACAGACAGATTGCTCCAGTTGATAAAAGAAGGAAAGACGGATGGATGATTATTCGAAGGTGGGCGACCTGCTGCTCAAAGAGGGATCTCTAACATTCGCCGCTGCAATGTTTGAGGCGGTGAACAGGAGTCCCTTTCTGATATCTCAGCATCATCGGGAAATCTGTCGGAAACTGGATCAAATACTCCGGGGTGAACATCCCACTAATCGACTAATATTGAATATCCCGCCGCGCCACTCAAAAACGGAGTTAGCTGTGGTATCCTTCACTGCGATGGGGTTCGCTATCAATCCACATTCAGAATTCATGCACCTGTCCAGTAGCGATGAGCTTACGACCCGCAACGCGACGAATATTCGCAGAATCATGGAAAATCCCAACTATCGGGCTTTTTTCCCCCATGTAGATCTATCGAATAACGCAAAAGGGAGTATATCCACTTCTGCTGGCGGAGTGTTCTATGCAGCGCCTTTTATGGGTCAAATTACGGGGTTTGGATGCGGTAAGCTCGGAGCGGAGGTGTTTAGCGGTTCGATGAATATAGATGATCCTATGAAGGCTCAAGATGCCTTTTCGACCACGATTAAGTCCCGTATTGGAGGGCTGTGGACATCTACGTTCAAGAATCGCCTTAACGATACACGTACGCCGGTTATCGTGACAGCACAGAGGCTTGCTCCGGACGACTTCTGCGGATATCTGTTGGATACAGAGGGAACAATCGAAGAAGGGGGAGTATGGGATGTTGTGAGATTCTCGGCCATCGTAGACGAGGGATTGCCTACTGAACACGCGTTATGGGAATCCCGCTTCCCCTTAAAAGAATTGAAGGTATATCGGGATGCGGATGAATTTACTTTCAACACGCAATACATGCAAGACCCCAAGCCAGCCGAAGGTCTGATGTATCGGGAGTTCAAAACATATGAAATAATACCTTATGCGAGTGACTCTATGCGTAAAGCCTATGTGGATACAGCAGATACCGGCGACGATTACCTGTGTGCCATTTGTTATGTAGAGCAGCCTGAAGGGAACTATGTGATCGACGTGCTTTATACAAAAAAACCTATGGAGTACACGGAACCCGCGACCGCCGAAATGCTTTCTAAACATCGGATAGAAGTAGCTAATATTGAAAGTAATAACGGGGGACGTGGCTTTGCCCGGAATGTAGAAAGACAATGTCGCCTGATGGGGAATAGTAAGACCCGTATTTCGTGGTTCGCTCAGACTGAGAATAAACAAGTACGGATATTCACGAAGTCGGCTGATGTGAATAATATCACCTATTTCCCCTCCGGATGGGATCGAAGGTGGCCGGAATTTTATCGAGCCATAACAGGATACACGAAAGAAGGGAAGAATGCTCACGACGATGCGCCGGATGCGCTGACCGGCACTGCGGAATTCAGGGAAAATTATAAGGCTCCCAAAAGTTACGAAGGATATTTTTAATTACTGATAATCCTGCGTAGATGCAGGACCCCAAAACCGACGAAACGACATGAAAACATTGGAGGAAATACTCGCCCTCCCTTCGGAGGCTGAAAAAATTAATTATCTCAAGTATCGCCGCACGCCTTTGCCTGATGTGCAGGCTCTTTATAATGATTGGGACCCTGACAAACATGAAGTCATGGACGAAAACATTCGTCCCGACAACAAGGTAATCGTAGAAGAATCACGACAAGATCCTAAAACGGGTAAAACAATCCCCCCTACTTACAAAAAAGACGACATTAACCCCACAAACCGCATCACGCTACCGTTGGAGCAGGATATTACGAACATCCATACGGCTTGGCTCGTAGGCAATGATCCTAAAATTAACTGTAAGCCGAACAACGACCAAGAAAAGGCTCTTTTATCTATTGTAAACAGCGTCACCCGGAAGAATAAAATGCGCTATGTAAACAAGCGTCTTGTCCGTTCATGGTTTTCCGAGACTGAGGCTGTGGAATATTGGTATGTGGTCAAGGACGAAGGATTTTGGCGGAAAATACTCGAACAAGTCAAAAAGACCTTCGGAGGAACCGTAATTCCCAAATTCAAACTTAGATGTACCATATGGTCGCCATTCAAAGGAGATAAATTATACCCGTTTTTCGATGACACCGGCGACTATCTTGCATTGAGCCGTGAATACTCGGTGAAAGATATTGACGGCACGGAAACCCTGTTTTTTATGACCGTAACCGATGATAAAGTGTATAAATGGCGCATGGATGCAGATTGGGTAAAGGTTAGTGAATTTAGACATGGGTTCGATAAAAATCCTACAATTTATTCGTGGCGTTCAAAACCGCTTTGTCATAACATTAAGCCCATTCGGGAACGATTGGAACGACTTATGTCGAACTTTGCGGACTGCATTGATCGTTGTTTTTTCCCATATTTAATACTCGAAGGCGAAATACATGGCACTCCGCAACAGTCAGGCAAAAATCGTCTCATAAAGATCACCAATGGGGGTAAAGTGTATTATTTGAACTGGGATCAAGCCAGCGACGCTGTACGCCTGGAACTGGACGGTCTATGGAATAAGGCCTATCAACTTACTAACACGCCGCAACTTTCCCTTGAGGCCTTAAAGGGGCTGGGTGATGTCCCGTCCGGCCGTGCTTTCCAGTTTCTTTTTATGGGTACAAACCTTGCAATTGACAATCACGCAGAGGTTATCGGCGAGCATATCCAGCGGCGATACAACTTCCTTGTATCCGCTATCGGCTCGCTCAATGCAGAATATATGCAAGCCTCACAGACTATTGACATCGAAACAGAGATACAGCCTTTCACTATTGACGACATGGCTGAGAAAATCAAGAATGCGACCGATGCCTGTGGGATGCCTGTCGCATCACTTAAAACGGGGGTTGCGTTGGTGGGACTTGTTGACAATGTTGACGATGAAGTAAGGCAGATAGAGGAAGAACGGGAGGCGAAATCCATGAACAACCTTATAGAGCCATCATTTTAAACTTTAAGACTTGGCACGCGATAAATTCGACCATCAAAAGTGGGAAAAAGAGCACAAGGATCATATTGCTGAATATGTTGGCAATATCGACGCTCTCTATGGTATTGCGGCGGTCGAATTATTGCAATTAGGCGCAAAATACGATTATAATCCGGAACAAGGGAAATTATTCTCCTTCTCGTCGTCAAAACAGTCGAGCGAAAATACGAATGCTATTCTGACGAACTTTAAATCGCAGTTATACGGAATCATCACAGGGGGTATTGCTTCCGAATGGGCATTCGCAAATACCAAGAATGACGAATGGGTTCGATCTCTTACAGACTCCCCTAAAAAGGCTTATCTCCAGCACAACCAACAGGCTTTAGAGGCTTTCAGAAGGCAAAAGTTTTACGGGCACACCTTGTCGGATAGGGTCTGGAAATACACAACTCAATTCAAAGAGCAGATCGAACTAACTCTGTCGGTAGGTTTGAGCGAAGGCCGTAGCGCGGCACGTATGAGTCAAGACGTTCGCCAATATTTGAACGAACCAGATCGACTGTTTCGCCGGGTGCGCGATAAATTCGGGAATCTCGTATTGTCGAAAAATGCCCAAACATATCATCCCGGGCAAGGGGTTTACCGGTCGTCGTACCAGAACGCAATTAGAATGACCCGCACGGTCATAAATACGGCATACAGGGAATCCGATTACATCCGGTGGCAGCAGTTTGATTTTGTCGTAGGCATCGATATTAAAACATCCAAATCACATGCTACATGGTTGGCAAAATACTGGTATCCGCGCTTTAAAAAAGGACGTGCGCCTTTGGAGATTTGCGACCGGATGGAAGGAAGGTATCCGAAAACATTTAAGTTCATCGGATGGCATCCGAACTGCCGTTGTTATGCCGTACCCATCCTTGCTAACGAGGAGACAAATAAAGATTGGTGGGAAAAGCCCGAAAACGAGGTCAAAGATACGCCATCAGGTTACAATGATTGGCTTAATGAAAATGAGGATCGTATTCTTGATGCGGTAAAACGGGGTAAACTTCCGTATTGGATAAAAGAGAACAAAAAATATGTGAATATTTTACAAAAACAGGGAGGCTAAATTCCTCCCTGTCATTATTCAATTCGCATTATCTGCGGGTAGCCTCAATAGTCTTATCAATTCGTCGATCAGCAATAGAAATTGCTCCCTGAACTGTTGATCTTCCGACAGCCTTTTAAGCACGTCGGCGACAGTGAAGTTATAATCCCCCATCTTGTCAATCCCCTAATAGTTCGTGAATGAACTTTCGCCCAGTCTCAGTCCACACTGTCTGGATGGATGTCCCGGTAGATCCGTCCAGGCGGGTAAAAGCATACGTATGCGTCTTAGTGAATCCTCGGTTCTGGTACTTGTGATACAACAACCACTGACCACCCTGTCGGTATTGCACGCCTTTCGACTGCAATATGCTATTCAGAGTCCTTGCGGACATGCCGAACTCCTTCGCAATATTATTAGTGTTGTACGTGCTTTCACTCATCAGGACGGTATCGTAATACTGAACTTTAGGAGCCGCCATTTCAAGCTGTTGTCTATGTAGTTCGTTCTGCTCGGCCAGGCGTTGACGCTCGGCCCGCTCTTGCTTCAACGCTGTAAGCAGCTTGATCGCATTATCCGGATCGTCAATGATAGCCTCTATGGTCGGCTGCGTGGCTGTGATGCCGTACTTCAGCAGTTCTTTGAGCCTGTCAAGACACCAAAGACGAAAATCTACACTCAACCATTGTGCAAAATCAAGGGCTACGTCTTCGTGGAGCCAGGTGGTTCCTCCGCCCCCAAGTCCGCCGCGCTCTTTTATAACAACCTGATTCTCAACGATACGGGATTTTCCCGTAACGGCCTTAACTAATTCATTTGTAGATGGTAAGCGTAAATACTCATAAGGTTGCTTGCCGAATGGTTTTGCCATTTCAGTGGCCGATACATAGGTAAGGCCGTTATCCATCCGGAAGGTCACTGGATTATTGTTATACTGAAATATCTGTGTGTTCATGGCTACGCGATTTTTACAAGGTTGGCAATCTTGAAACATCGGTATCCCTCGCATTCCGAATCATAATAGACCTGAACAGTAGGATTGGACTTGCGATCCGCGCCTTTTGTCTGAGGCATAAGATCGGCGCGCAAAGTGCCGTATGCCTCACGAATCTCACCGGATATTTTCTGGTAGTAGAACTTGACGATTCCGTATCTCATTTTCATTTTGAGCTTGAAATTAAGCCAAGCAGTTTTCAGGGCTTCGGACATTGTGAAGCCATTTTTACGTACAAGTTGCCAAGCTATACGCATAATGTCCCGCAAATCAGATGTTTTCATGGCTATCCCCTTTTAACGATTCTACCAGCGTTAACGCATTCTTTGAAGTTGTAGACCGGTTGCGGGCCGGTGATAGTGCGGTCTTCGATGAGACGGGAAAGGGATTCGAGAAGTAATTTTGCATGGCGAAGGGTAACGGTGATTTCGTCATGACTGTTCTTGATACAGAGAAGGGATTCATTGCCTCGCTTAGAGACTTTGTAGATAGATAAGGAGTCGGAAATGACCTCCATCGCGAAGCCGCAGTCCGTGTGACGGCTGGTGTAGGTTGTGTTGTTAGACATGACTGTTAGCATTTAAAAGTTAAAAAATATAGGCAAAATAAAAAGCGGCTGCCGTTTACGCTGCTAACAGTCGATGAACCACCCCGAAGAGCATTCAATAACTTACGTAAAGGCAACCGCCGTTTCTATATGGGCATAAAAAAAGCCCAACATATTGAGCAATCTGACCGCTTGCCCTGCGAGATGATTAAGCACATCGAACTGTTAGCATTGCAAACATAGTAAAAATTTTTGAAAAAACAAAAAAAAGCCCCGAAATTTTCGGGGCTATAAAAAGTGCCTATTTTACAGGTTCAATAAACTTAGATGCAACCCAAACTTCAAATTTTCCATCCCCTGTATTAACTTCGATCTTACAATTTGCCGAATTTTTTCTCTTTCATTGTATAGGAATTGATATATGGGTTTAGTACATACACTGTTTGCGCAGAAATCATTGAAGTAAGCGCATCTTCATCTTTGTTATTACAAACCTCATTCAATTTGTCATAATAAGATTCCGAAATTGCAGATAAACATTCTTTTGTCAAATCAACCTTTTCTCCTATAGCTGGTAATTTATTTGTATTTGAACAACTGACAAAAATAGCCACAAATGCTATCAGGAGTAAAATTCAATATTTGTTATTCGAGTTTAGTTTTACTTTGTTTAACGATGCCGTCCGCTTACGAGAGACTCATCCCGCATTTGGTCATCAGCATATGATGTGTGTAAAGCAATGGTTATTTCTTTTTGAAGATCAAAGCTTCATTCTTAGTATCAACTTCCCCAGACAAAAGCAACAAACTATCATTTACGACCGCCCTGTCATGACGGCCAGAAATGCTATCATAATAAAATATCACATCAGGCGGATTATATACGTATTTCCCTGTCACATAAGTTGTGTCTATATCCGAACTCAAAGAAGCATAGTTAATAATCGTTAATACATATGTTTCAATCCCAAATTCCACCTCTTTCCCCATTATTGTGTCTTCCCCCATTGTGTCAATTGAAAGCCATTTAGTCCCATTGAGAGATTGAGTGTTGGAACATGCCCATACCCCAACTAAAACAACAATAAATAGTAAAATCTTTTTCATAAATGAATTTAGTTGTAATTCATAAGATTAAACATCTTTCGAAGCTTCTTCGAATATGAATATGATACTAATGAACGGTCAATGTTTGCCCCGTTGACCGTTATCCGTATGTCTGTAAGGTCATTGTCGCATAATGTTGCGAATACATCATCAGGTATATAAACATCAATTGTCACACTTGATACCTTTATAGCCCCTCCTGTTGAAATGCCTGCTCCCCAATGAATAGAATGATTGCGTTCTTTGGAAGATAAGTATTCGATCTTACCCTGTAAGCCGATCTTATCCCCGTCTTTTACAAGCAATATTATAGATGCAGACGAATCCTTTATTTCAACTCTTTTAATCTTTTCAATAAAGATGCGCATTGACAGCGAATCGTTAACTCTCCGCAATTTAAACGTCACATCTGGAGCTTTGGTTAATAAAGTGCTGGTTTCAACAATTTTGGCACCTGTAAACTTATCAATTTCGTTGACTGCTATTCTCTGGGCCGATAATGAATTGACAACTGAAATAATCGTTAAAAGTAAAAGTTTTTTCATTATTTCTTTTTTTGATAAATACCGTATTTCTCCCCATTGATATAAACGGTCATTTGGGAACCATTGATCTCACCCCTCATGCTTGCTTTAACTCCGTCCATCGTCACGCTACCTGTTACAACAGGAGGATTATATTTATATGATCCTGTCGCCTCGCCCTCATCAGTTGCAACCAAATTCGTTAATTCCATGTAATGATAAGTGAACTTATCGACAGAATTAAATGTTATGTCTTCTTGCCAAAAGTATGAACTTAATACACTCCCTTCCTCATAAAACCATTTCGTCCCTACAAGTTCATCGCTTCCTGGTTCATCATTGTCTTTATCGCATCCAACAAAAGACATTGCAATAATAGCCGCAAATAAAAGTAACATCTTTTTCATAACGTAAATTTTAATAGGTTTAAGAAATTGAAATACAAATATAATGAGAAAAATCCCCCCCCCCCGCAAATTAATAAATATTATAATAATTATATAGCCATAAGTTTTGCTTATGAGATGATTTTTTTTATCTTTTTTCGCTCTACCTATTGGATAATGTGCCGAACGTGCAGACCTTTGAAGTGCTTATGATGATATAAGCCACAGGCACTAACGGAAGGACTTATTTACGTGTGGGAATTGGGCCTGCTGGCGAAAGTCGGCGGCCCATTTTTTTGTTGCGGATATGATGATTTATCCTAAACCATATAGAACGGAAGAACATGAAAGAGAAGATTCTCGAAAACTTGAAGAACAAGTATTCCAACTTGGGCTTCGGGCAAAGGGCTTTTGACGGGGTTGCCCTTTATCTGGAAAAAACCATCACCGACGAAGCACAAATAGAAACCGCTATTAGCGGGGTCGAACCGCTGCTGAAAGCATTCCAATCTGACATCGACAAAGTTCGCACGGAGAAATCCGCGCTGCAATTGCAGTTAGAGGAATTGAAAAAGGCGGCACCTGTTACCGGGGGCGAACAGGCCAAAACCGAACCCATCAATCAGCCTTTCGATATCGAGGCGCTCAGAGATGAACTCTTGGAAAAGCTCAGGGAGGAAACTCGCACTGCACTGCAACAGGCTCAGTTGGCAGCGCAGAGAAGCGCCATGATTGCAACGAAAGCAAAAGAATTCGGAATCCCCGAAAAATTCGCCGCAAAACTGAACATCGCTCAGGATGCAAATCTCGACGAGTATTTCAAAGATGTAAAGCAGGACATGGTCGACGCAGGTTTCGAGTTTTCCGAGCCGCCCGCGCAGGGTGGAGGCATGACCGATAACGGGAATGACATCGCCAAACTGATTAACACGGGCACAGAGCAAATTGTTAAATCTCAAAACAAGTAAAAAATGCCAGCAGGATTTAAGTATGATTTAACCCCGGGAGACGTGCTGAAGGAATTGTGTCGGTTCGATACAGTTTATCGTCTTTCGGGCGGTTTCAACTTCGAGGATGCGAATATTCCCGAAGGGACACTGCTAATGCCGCTGACCCCTTTGTACGTCAACCTAACGACGCGCAAGGCTTCCGCGGTAAAAAATGTCAAAGTGGTCGAGAAGGTGACTACGAGTACGAAAATAAAAATCGCAAAGGGTTCCCTTGCTTACAAGGGTATGCATCTCGGCGATGGGACGAACGGCGCAACCGTTTCAAGTATCAGTACTACCAACGCGAACTACGATGAACTGACGATGAGCGCGGCTCTCGCCGCAGAAGCAGGTACGGTTCTTTTCGAGGCAGCGACCGCAGACGGCACAGCCCCGAAAGCCACCGCCAATTTCCTCAATTATGCCGTAACGAAGGTGGAACCCGGCGCAACGGTTACGGCCATCGGACAGGCCTATGAGGTGCGGGAGTCGAAGTTATACGTCCCGATCTCCGACAAAGACAAAGAGACCCTTACGTCTCGATTCCTTTTCACCATCTAAACCATGACGACAATGAAACTGACACTTGAAATTCTTTTCAATAATGCCGATGTCGTCAAAGCGGTTATTGACCGCACAATGGCGACACAACAGGATGAAATCTTCTGGAAGCGTTATCTCGATTTCGAAGAAACCAAATCCCGAGTATTCAAAACCTATCTCGGTACAGTTACTGGTGTTACACCCGGCTCAATCATCGACAGAAATTCCAACAAACCTTTGCGAGAACGTAAATCGCTGGGTAGCGGTTATGGAGAGGTCGCTCATTTGGGTAACCGTTACCAAATGGACAAAGACCGTCTGGATATGATTAAGTCGCTTATCGACAAATTCAATGCAGCGAAGCCCGCGGATCAGGTGTCCGCCATGAATGCGATTATCGACTATATCGTGGATGATGTTCGAAATGTTCGCCTTGCTCCACACAAGCGCATGGACCTTGTTGTCGGTGATCTCCGTTCGGATGGTAAGGCTTCGGTAACGATGGAGGATAATCCGTTGGGTATCGCTCTGCTTGAAATGGAGCTTCCGGTAAAAAGAGTAACGCCGACCCCCGCCGATAAGGATAATTTCATCACCTATCTGAAAACCCAGATCGAAGCAATGCGTCCGACTATGGGGCGATTCTCTGTAATGGAAATGACTCGCTCTACTTTCACTAAGAATATTGTAGGTGCAAAAGAATTCCAGAATACCTACAAAATGATTTTGAGTGGCGCTCAAATGGCTATGGCCGGAGGCCTAATTACCGACACGATGACCAATCAAGTGTTCTCGGGCATAGGCTTGCCACCCATTCGTATCATAGACGATATGGTAGGAACACCGGATGGGAAGGGGTCGGTTTTGACATTTAAAGAGGATCGTATTACCCTGCTCCCACAAGATAAGATCGGGAAAATGATGTGGCATGAGCCTTATGAAATATCCGACCCCGTGCCTAACAAAGCCTACACACGATTGGAAGGTGGTATGTGGATATCTAACTGGCGAACCGATGAAGGGCGCTTTATGGAGTACGAAGCAGAGTGGATTCCGAATTTCACAGCGCCTAACAAGATCGCCATTTTCGATCTCTCTACGATGAACGGTTAAACAATCCGACGATGACGAACTTCGAAGCAATATCGGCAAGGCTCTATCCTTACAACGTAGACGACAACCTGATCGCTGTCGCATGTTTAGACGCAGAACTGAAGACAGAAGATGAATATGCAACCGGCAATAAGGTGTCTGTCGCAAAAGCATCGATTGATGTTCTGAAACAGCTTATCGTCCTTTCTTCTGAAAGTAATGGCGGCTATTCGCTCGGTTATGATACCGATGAATTACGCCGTCGAATCCACGACATAGCAAAGGATAATGGCCTAACCGATATTGCGGACGAGTTCAATGCAACTCCAACAATCGAGTTTTTACCATACTGATGATCCGATATCCCTACACACTCGAAATATGGTACGAGGAAGACGCTACACCTAATCCTGACGGTTCGCCTGGATGGATCGAAGGGAAAGGAGAATGGCGAGTTCTCGGACGTTGCAATGCCCGCCAAAACGGACAGGCCCGCGAAGTACGAGGCGAAAACGGACAGGCCTTCCTATACTCATTCGAGGTTACGATGCCGGCAAATACGCCGCCCATCAAACTCGGAACACAGGTGTGCATTTTCGACAGTCGAGGAATCAACATTTTCGATCATGCACACAGAACCGAGGACGGTAAGGGAAAGTCGTATCCGGTGCAGGGGTTTTACAAAAGTGGACAACGTTACGAAGACACGAGGCTATGGCTCTGAAATGCACGAACTGGCGCGAGGTAGAACTCGAATTTGTCCGAGCTAAGAAAGAGTATGACCGGAAAGCGGTCGAGTGGCTTTCAGCACTCGGCGAACGAGTGGTAAAATACGCCATCGAACACGGTAGCTATACCGATCGAACATCCAACCTACGCCACTCTATTGGCTATGTAATAGTTCAGTACGGTAATGTCGTAATGGATGATTTTAGCAATGGTAACGGTTATGCCGAAGCCCAGCAGAAAGCCCGTTCTTATGCTCTTCAAGTCGCGCGCGAACTTCCTGCCAACAAAACCTATCTCGTATGGGTTGCCGGTATGGAGTACGCCAGGTATGTAGAAGCAAAAGGTTTCGATGTATTGCAAGGCTCCGGGGATTGGGTGGAGGCCACCGCTGAAAAGCTCAAAGCGGAGTTCGCACGATTCTTAAAATCAAAAAGGTAATGAATCTGACTTCTACGGAAATATTCAAACTCGTTTGGGATCGCATTCGTGACTCGCCGTTAGGGAAAGCCATTCCAACGATGTACGCCGATCATTACCCTAATAATCCTTCCGGTGAATTTGTGGTAATGACTTCGTTGACGAACGTTATCGGCGATTCCCAAGTGGCGACGGTAATCGTAAATATTTACGTTCCTGACGACACTCCCACAATTAACCGTGAAGAACAGCGCTTCCCGAATCGCAATCGTCTGAATGAACTAACGCGGATTGCCTTTGAATCCATAGGTAATTATCCCTTTGATAAACGCTGGTTCTTTGATGTGAGCGACGAATCTATCATCAGTGAGGAGAATGTCTCCTACACTTTTTCAAGCATTAAAGTTCAATTTAAAAAATACTAAAATTATGAGTCAGTCAGTAGGATTAATAGGATTGGCATCAGTTCATTCAGGAGCCCCGCTTCCGAAAGGCGTGCAAGATGAAGGAGCCACCAACCTCATTAAAGCTTATACACTTATTACTCAGCCATACAATGGTGGTGTTAGTACAAACTTTTCGGTTTCTACGAGTAATAAGTTTTATCGAGAAGGACAGTCAAGCCCATTCTTTGTGATAAGGGACCCGTCGTCAGGGACACAAGAACTCACATGGAATATCGCCGATTTCGACGACGATACCCTGGAGTTCTACTTTGGCACGGATGAGCCTGCAAAGGGCGAACTGTACGAAGGAGAAAAGGGGTTTGTTTTCGACACAAAGGCGGGATATTCAATAGCTTTTGCCCGCCTTAAATACACGGCATCCCTTACGGGTGGGTTGAATGTGAGCGATCCTTTGCAGATCGCCGTATCAGCCGAAGTGCTCGCCCCCGAACAGGGCGGCGTGGCATGGTGGCCCATCCCGATCCCGGAATATACGACAACTCCGGGTATCTAATCCTTTTTCCCGCTGGAAAGTTAACGACTTGCATCACGGAGCGAGACCGGGGCGGGATCAAATCTTTATCGAAATGACAGACATTAAAGAATCAGTAACGGATAAGCGAGCGATTAACGTTCTGACAAGTAATAACGAGTCCTTCGGTATCGAGGATATGGATGGGAACGAAGTGACGCTTTGTCTATTCCCGCTCCAACTTGGGCGATTAGCTATGATTACTCGTCGTCTTCTCGACCTTGATATTCTATTGGACAATAACGCCGAAGACCCGGTCAAACAAATGTGGAAGGTGTGCGCCGAAAGAGCGCGAGAAGTCGCCGAGATCATCGCTATCGCAACACTTCGAACCCGAAAAGAAATCGACGAGCAGTTTGAGGCCCGCACACAACTGCTGCTCGATTCTCCTACTATGACATCACAGGCTTGCGTCAATCTTCTTTACGCAATTGTTTTCATGTCCTATTATGAGGATTTTACGGACGCTATTCGCTTGGTAAGAACGCTGCGGGCAACGATTTCCCAGAATACGGCAGCGAAGCGGATAGCCACTACGGAGGGCAAAGTATCTGGGGACAAATAGACGCACTCGCAAGCCGATACGGATGGACGTTCGACTACATTTTATGGGAAATATCTTGGGCTAATGCCCAATTGATGATGAAGGATTCCCTTAAAACGGATTATAAAAGCAAGACGGATAATCCTGGTCAAAATAATAATTCATCCATCCCTGATGTGATAGATGTAAACGACCCGCAATCAATGAATTTATTCCTTCGGATGGCCGGAGGCAAATAAAATAGAACGGAAATACTATGATAGACCTGACAGCAGTCATCGACAATGAAGAAGCGATTCGTAAATTCAGAGAACTTCGGAATATAGCGAGAAACGCAACGACAAGCGTTGTAACAGATGCAGACCGCATGGACTATGCGATGCAGCGTTTTGCCGCTACACTTGGAAAGATCGGGGTAGGCGTTTCACTTGCCGGGTTGGTTAGGCAAATAGCTACTACTCGCGGTGAATTTCAGCAATTAGAAGTTGCCTTTACAACATTACTTCAAAACAAAGAGAAGGCCGATGCGCTTATGGCCGAAATGGTCGATTTGGCGGCAAAAACACCCTTTGACCTGAAAGGAGTGGCCGATGGCGCTCGTCAATTACTCGCGTATGGGTTCGCCGCCGAAGATATCACCGGAACGTTGACGCGATTAGGTAATGTAGCGGCCGGCTTAGGATTGCCGCTGGAGCGATTAACCTATTTATACGGTACGACCGCGGTACAAGGACGCTTGTATGCTCGTGATATGCTTCAATTCACAAGCTCGGGTATTCCCGTCCTTCAAGAAATGGCTAAAATGTACGGCAAAACCACCGAAGAAATTAACGAAATGGTTTCTGCCGGAAAGATCGGTTTTGAGGATGTAAAGAAGGTCATTGAAGGAATGACCAATGAAGGCGGACAGTTTTACAACCTCATGCAAGAACAATCCAAAACAATTACAGGACTTATTTCCAACCTCGGCGATGCTCTTGATACCATGTTTAATGATATCGGAAAGTCGCAGGAAGGAGTTATTGCCGGTGTGTTGCAAGGCACTATTTCGCTCGTTGAGAATTATCAGAAAGTACTCGACATCCTTGTCCCGTTAGTTGCTACTTATGGGACGTACAGGGCGGCTTTGATAGCGACCGCTGCTATCGAAAAAGTACAGGCTACCATTACGGCGACAAAGGCAATTCTTGAACAAACGAAGATGCTCACCAGAGCAACGCAGGCACAGATATTATTTAATAAGGCCGTAAAAGCAAATCCGTATGTATTAGCCGCAAGTGCACTCGTAGGTCTTGTTTCTGTAATATGGAGGTTTTCTAATCGAGCAAAGGAGGCCGCGAAAAATGCCGAAGGCCTTGCGCGAGTAAATAGGCAGGTTGCAGAGCAGACGGATGCAGAGGTTGCGCGAATAAAATCCCTTCAAGACATCCTTTCTGATACAAATGCAGCATATTCGGCACGCAAAAAAGCACTGGACGATCTTAAAAGTATAGTTCCATCATATCATGCCAATCTGACCGAAGAAGGGAGTTTGATTAACAATAATACAGCGGCTCTAAAAGCATATATAACGGAATTTGAACGATTGGTAAAGTTACAAGCGGCACAAGATGAACTTACAGAGGCATACAAAAAGCAACGCCAGCTACAAAAAGAGCTTACCAAATATGAGCATGATCTTGCGGAGGCAAGACAGTACAACTCCCTTGTCGCCCAGCCGTCCGTATCAGCGAAAGTCGGCACTTCGGGATTACAGGCTATTTCTATGGGGGCCGGTTCTGGAGTTGCTAAACCAACTGCCGAAATAGAAAATCAGATCGAAAGGATAAAATCGGAAATATCAGCGACAAATGATATAATAAACGAACTAAACAATGAAATAACAAATACCTCTTTTGAAGAGGAAGCCAGCAAGACGATATTATCTGCCATCCAAAACCTCACTGATGCGCAGAACGCTTACAATGAGGCCGTAAAGGCATGGGAAGCCGCTGTTAGTGACGGTTCCGATATATCTGTAGTCAAAGAAAAGCAGGGTGCGGTAGATGCAGCAAAAAAGGCCCTTGACGAAGCAAGGAAGCTGGCCGGAGTGGATGAGAAGACCAAGAAAGCCGTAACGAAGTCACAGAAGGAGTTGGCCGATCTCGTTCTCGCAAACGACCGCGCTCTTGAGCAGTCGCGCCTCGATATTATGAAGGATGGTCGAGAAAAAGAATTGGCAGAGCTCGACATGCAAATTACGGAAAAACTGCAAGTTATTGAAAAAGAAAGAAAGCTATTGAACGAAGCATATGATAAAGACCCATCTTCCGCACGAAACGAGGCAGCACAACGAATGACATCCGAATTCAAAGGAAATGCAGGCCTCCTGGCACGTCCGCTCATTGATGCTGCGGAACTTGTTAAAAAGGGATGGGAAGACGCAGGGGACGGTATCGCAACCGTGTTTAGCTCTCAGTATGGCATATTAGATGCCGAAGGCAAAGAGATAGAACTACTTGTTACACCTATACTTCCTAATGGTGACGTATTGTCGCCTCAGGAATTGGAGGATTATATTTATCGACAACTGCAAGGAGCTTCGGATATTCTCAAGTCCGACACGAAAAAGATCGTTATCGCCACAGGTGTCTCTTCAGATGGGTCTGCTGGGGAAATACTCCATCAGCTACAAGAAGCCTATTATTCTGAGGATATAAAATTCAAAGAACGCCAAATAAATATCGAACAGAAACTTGTAGACGCAAAGGCGGCGATTAATCTGAAATATGCCAATGAGTACGACAAAATATCGAAACAGATCATGGATGATACTTTGTCTGATGAGGAAAGAAAATTCCAAGATATTAAAGATAAATACGCAGAGTTTCGTAAGTGGGTCGAAACCGCTAAGGAAGGTGGTAGTATTACATTAGATCAGGCAGGGGAACTTGAGGGGAAGATAAAACAAGCAGAAGAAAATAAAGTTCTTTTAGAGAAAGAAAAGGCATGGAATGAGTATTTAACGAAATATGGGACATTTCGGGAACGGTTACAGGCTACCAAAGACGAATATGATCGTAAAATAGCAGGGACAGTAACCGAAGGCGAACGCTCCATGCTTGAAGCGGAAAGAGATGCCGCACTTGCGGATTTTGAGGTGCAAGCGTCGGAATGGGCGCAACAGCTTGCTGATATGTCTATTGTGCAGTTAGATGAAATGATGCGTGAAGCTCAAAAAAAACTAGAGGAAGCACGAAAGGCATACGATAAATTAGACTCATCATCAACATCGGAGGCGGAAGGACTCAGAAAAACGATTATCAGACTCGAAGCCGAAATAAAGAAGCTGAAAGAGCAATTAAGTAAAGCGAGTGAGACCGCTAAAACGGGAGACTGGGGGGGAATGGCAACTGCTTTTAATGCAATAGCCGAAACCACAAGAAACGCCGCAAATGGTATTCGTGAATACGATGAGGGACTTGCAAATGTATTGTCAACAATGGGCGATATTGCTGCTAGTGTCGGATCATTTGCCAGCGCAATGGGTAACATTGAAACCAGTGGGGCAAGTTTCGAAAATGTTATGGGGGGAATTACATCGGGGATTAGTTTGGCTACCACGGTAATCGGAGGATTATTTAATCTTTTTAAACGCGATGATGCCATAGAGCGAACCCGACGTCAATTCGCTGATTTGAATGACGAAATAATACGCCTGAAAAGAGAAAGCGAGATTAACGGGTGGGAAGGTACAATATTCGGTGAAGATGCTTTTCGCAATGCTTCTGAAAACATGAATGTCTTTACCGAGGCTTATGATAGATACAATAAAACACTATCAAAGATTCAGAAACGGGGAGGTAAGTTCAGTTTTTTGACGGGCATAAAGGAATGGGAAAGTGCCGCCGAATCTATTGCCAATATGTCGGTAAAAACCCGTCATGGGACATGGTTTCGGTCAGCCAAATATGAATCGTTAGGAAGTTTATTGCCTGAATTATTTGATGATGGTGAATTGAATATGGATGCCTTACAAAAATTCACCGAATCCGATCTTTTTGGCAAGCTGGCAGAGGAAAACCAAGAGTTAATAAAAGATCTTGTTGATGATTGGGAACTATATCAAGATGCTATCGAGGCGACTAAAGACTACTTGTCCGGTATTTTTGGTGATTTGGGTAATACAATGACCGATGCGCTTGCAGATGCGTTTACGAACGGTACGAATGCAGCCGAATCATTTAAAGACAGTGTTTCCGGAATGCTTGGCAAGCTTGCTAAAGATATGATCTACTCAATACAACTTGCGCCGCTTTTTGAAGAAGCACAAAAGCAAATGCTTACGGCAATGGAAAACGCTAGCGGATTATCTCCTGAAAAGCAATTTGAGCAGTACACAAATATCATTGACTCGTTGGTTTCAAGTGTAGAAGGCAAGCAGGACGATGTTATGCGAATGTTGGAGGCGTTTCGGGAAGCAGGCAATAAACATAATTTGGATCTATTCACACCTGATAATGACGTATCCGCCCAGACCGCATCAACAAGAGGATATCAGGTCATGTCCCAGGACGAGGGAGAAGAAATGAATGGCAGATTATCGGACGTTCAGGCTAAAACCGGCAATATCCTTGCTGCGGTCGAATTTGTGAAAAGTCTGAGCGCAGAACAGCTAAACAGAACCACCGACATCAGGGATATTATGATTCAGCTTAACGGCAATGTCGCAGACATCAGGTCTTATACAAGGGTGTTGCCGACTATGAACGAAACACTAACGTCCATGAACAGAAAACTCGACAATTTGTAATATGGCAACTTCGGATATCACGATAAATGGAATTACCCTTTCATCATTGGGGGTAACATTGGTTGCGGGAAGCTACAAAGAATTTCTTACGTTTGAACCGCTGAAAGATTTTGTTGAAAACGATGATCCTTTAAAACCGGGCGTAGAGGTTATTGTTGAAGACCCTGTTTCGGACGAACGGGATTTAACGCTTACCTTCCTGGTTGCCGGGGCCGATAAAGCATCCTTCTTGTCGAATCTTAATGGATTCAAGTCTGAGCTTCACAAAGGAATGGTAGTATTGTATATTCCCGATCTTGGAGAATATTACCACCTAATTTATAGGAATGCCACGCAATTTGAGAATTACTACCTTCACGCCTGTAAATTAGCGATTAAATTTCGTGAGCCAGATCCGACAAGAAGGACGGCAGAGTGAAATCGTTATTTCTTCAGCATTTTTCTCGCACTCAACGAACTGACGATTCTCTGTCCTGTTTGTAATTCAAGTTCCTTGCGGGCTGTTCCGGCAACTTTCCCGCCCCGGTGAGCGATATTCTTACTTTGTTCGAATGTTTTCGGATCTTCTTTCTTAGAAATCTCGGTTGTTGATGCTTCTGCCAACATATTAAGCACCAATTCAAGGTTCGTCATATTATCTCGCAAGCTTTCGGTTTTCAGCCCTTTGAATTGCTTATACTGCTTTGTAGTAAGCCCCGACCATCCCTTAGTAATAACGTCGGTGAGTATGGCATATTGCCGCCCTTTTTGTATTCCCCGCTTCTCCCATTCATCGGTAAGTTCTTTGCGCACCTCAATAGACTTTAATCGCTGATTGATCCAGTTGGTGGAATATCCTTTGCGATGATAATACTCCATTATTCGGTCAATACCTTGTTCTGGATCATCTATTTCCTCAAGGCGCTCCCGTCCTAATTGCGCTAACCATTGTTTGAATGGCTCCGCTTTCGGGGATGGGATAGATTGAATAAGCCTAAAAAGCTGTTCGGCATCGGCAACATCGGTTAAGCGCATCTTCCCGTCCGGAGCCTCCATTTTCAACTGTACGATATTCTCGTACACTTCGCTCCCTTCTTTTTCAAGTTTGATTTTGAGATCGCTCCAATAACGACGGGGATTTGCGCTATCAGTTAGCACCTCAATCACATCGACAATAGAAATGTACCATTTCTCAGCCTCGGAATCCCACACGGAACGCACTTGCTTGTCCTCAAAAAGCTTTATAACGTCTTTTTTTGTCATGGTTTTTATTTCTTCTTCAATGTAAATGTAAGCAATAAAAATATTAGTAGCAAATGTTTTGCGGCCTATTGCATAATGTGCCGAATGTATTGATCTTTGTTGTGTGCCTGTGATGATGCAGGCTACGAAGTTTTACGACGAAATGACTATATATAATCCTTCCGGAATAAAAATTATAGATGTTCGCGTCAGTAAGAACGCGATCATAAAATTCGTCCTAATGGGCGATTATTACATTCAACTTCCCTTTTCATTAAAAAATCAAACGAGTTTTCCTCGTGGTTCATATATAATCTATAAGAGCCGCAAGTTCGAAATCATGTCGAACGTGACACCCGAATTTGACAATAATACGGGTGGGTATAAATACACGCTTAATTTCTGGGCGCAGCAAAATCACATGAAACGTTGTTGTGTTCAGTGGTTGGCCGGAGAAGTTTCGGAAACGACATTTAGCGATACGACCGATCTCGCGTCCTTTGGGAATCTGATCGCCGACAATATGAACCGGTTTCTCGGCGGGACGAACTGGAAAGTGGGAGCCGTACCCGCCGATCTTGATAAAATGACCAAACTTGTGTCATTCGCAGGCGATTCGTGCTGGGATGGGCTCGCAAATATCGCTAAAGTTTTCGAAGTCGAATGGTGGACGATTGAAAACGGCGCGGAAGTTTGGATCTATTTCGGGAAGTTGGAATTAGGTTCTCCTGAACGATTCGAGCGCGGAGAAGTCGTTTCTTCCATCCCGGCCAAAAAAGGGGATGATTCGAATTACGGAACTCGGTTTTTTGTTTTCGGATCGACTCGAAACATACCTAACGACTATGGTAATACTCAGCAGGGAGGGGTAACTAATCACGTTTCAGAAAAACGGCTGCATCTTCCGAATGGGATGCAGTACATTGATGCATGGGAGAATATAGCCTCTGGCGATGTTGTGGAGAAAGTGGTGTATTTCGAGGATGTGTATCCTAAAAACACCGATACGATTACCGATATTACTACCATTAAGAGAAAGTTGGAAGGATCGGAAAGCAGCGATACTTTCGACGCTTACGTAATGACATGCGCTAATACGCCGTTTTTACCATCCGACACCATCGTAGGCGAAACCCTGCGTTGCGTATTTACAAGCGGAAGCCTTAAAGACCAAGAATTTGAAATAGCCCTTATCGACAACGATAATAACGTCATAGACCCTGAAAAATGGAAACCTGAAGACGGATTTAACAAAAAATTTGAAGTCATCGCCAAGACAGAAAACTCCGGGGATGGGAATGTCTTGATTATTCCCAACAAAGACTTGCATCCGGAGGTGGGCGACACAATGGTATTAACCGGAATAGAATTACCCAAAGAAAGAATTGCTGAAGCCGAACAGGATCTTTTGAAAGTGGGTAAATCTTGGGCGATAAAAAATAGCAGCGATACCAACGTGTATGATTGTCCTACTAATCCCGTGTATTGCCAGCTAAACGATAAAAACTACGAAGCCGGACAAAAGGTGCTTCTTGTAGGCAGCAATTTTGGTGTTGATGGTCGTCAGTCGCGGATTCAGGGATTTGAAAAGAAGCTGTACAATGAGTATATCGCCACCTACACCGTCGGCGATAATACGGTTTATTCCCGCTTGGGCAGCATCGAAACCAACATAAAGGAAAACCAGTATGCGGAAAGAATCGGTGTTGTATCCGGCGTAGGCATCTATATTATCAGTAGATACGACAACACGGCCCCCACCGATTACAACGTTTTTTCTGCACTTCGGAGTATGGAGGACTTCCACCCCAAAGGTGGCAGGAAATCCCTTGATTTCAATGCGGGCAACATAAATGCCGCCCAGGATATGACCGCTGGCGGGGATGCGCAAGTAGGAGGAAATATTGAATCAGGGGGAGATATATCCGCTGGGGGAAACGTAGATGCGAAAGGAAGCGTTACGGCGCAAGGCAACGTCGAATCTGACGCGGATGTTATTGCGAAAGGCAAGTTCGCTACGGCCAATTTCCGCAAGGGAAATATCAGCGGAGCCGGTGCGGGCGTATATCAGGATAGCACGGGCAGCAGTGTCGTGGAAGCGGACAAGCTAATCATTCGCAAAGAAGCGGTATTCAACGAGCTTATCATAAATCAGATGTCTTTCAGGCTCGGAGAAACGGTACATTCGAACGGAGGCTTCGAATGCACGTCCGCACAAGAGGAAAGCACTTATTATCGCTGTTATTATGACAACAAGAACGGTACGAGATATAGCGGTATTGTCGTAGGCGATCAGGCAAGATGCCAACGTTACTCCGCCGATAACAAAAGCATCATTAAATATTTTTGGGCGCTCGTTACCGGCGTGGGAGACGATTATGTGGATATCTCCAAAACAGATAAAGACGGCAGCGGCATTCCCGCAGAAGGGGACAATATCGTGCAGTTCGGTAACAGAACCGACGTCGCCCGCCAATCGGCAATCGTAATAGATGCAAGGGACGGCGGCTCCATACAGGTATTGGCTAAAATAGACTCTTTCGACCTGACGGATAAAAACTATATCGGGATCGGGGTAAATCCCGTAACGGGCCGCGCGTATCAGTATGTATACGGGGATATGTTCTGCGGGGATAGAAACCTGGATGATCCCGAAGCGACTTACATCACCTTCCAGCAGGCCCCCGGCGATACCAAACCGAGAATGAGGATGAATACCGACGTAATAATCGGTAAAAACAGTTCGGGACTGAAGAATCTTTCGGAGTGGCCGGAGGTGAAACAGGATATCGATACGGCAAAAGATACAGCCCAAGACGCTAAAGATGCGGCAGCGGCGCTGAACACCACCGTCACGGGCCTCAAAAATTTCACCGACGAAGCCTTTGCCGACGGGATTGTGGATCGCGCGGAAGCGGCATCCA
>OGFG01000394.1_pt1 | contig 52999 bp, 46 predicted proteins | sample 1570761 | NCBI WGS metagenome assembly OGFG01 (sample SAMEA2581938, study PRJEB24529) | metagenome | biome: Human gut stool | place: China | collected 2011
CAATGTTGGTAAACTCATTATATAATATAGTTGACCAAATATTTATTGGACAAGGGGTAGGAACACTAGGAAATGGTGCTACAAACGTAGTATTCCCACTAGTAATGATAGGTTTAGCATTTTCTCTAATGTTTGGAGATGGTGCATCAGCATATTTAAGTTTAAAACTTGGAGAAAAGAAGAAAAAAGAAGCAGAAAAAGGAATTGGCAATGGAATATTATTATCTGCAATTGTGTCAATAATTTTCTGCGTAATTACACTAATTTTTCTACCACAACTTTTAACACTATTTGGATGTACTGATAAGCTAAGAGACTTAGCAATGACTTATGGAAGAATTATAGCAATTGGTTTTCCTTTTTCGATGATTGGAACAACTTTGAACTCAATTATTAGGGCAGATGGAAATCCTAAATTTGCTATGACAAGCATGGTTACTGGTGCAATTTTAAATACAATATTAGATCCAATATTTATATTTGTATTTCACAAAGGAGTTGCGGGAGCAGCTATTGCAACTGTAATAAGTCAGGTGCTTACATTTATATTGAATGTTGCATATATCAAGAAATTTAAATCTATACAATTGTCAAAAGAAAGCTTTAAATTAAAAGCTGAGGTATGTAAAAAGGTTTCAATGCTTGGTGTAAGCAGTTTTATTACTCAAATGAGTATTGTGTGCGTTATGGCAGCTGAGAATAATTTACTTGGAAAATATGGAGCTCAAAGCGATTATGGAGCCGAGACTCCAATTACTGTTCTTGGAATTGTAATGAAGATAAATCAGATATTAAATAGCATAATAATTGGTATTGCTGCAGGAAGTCAACCTATAATTGGATATAACTATGGTGCTAAGAAATATGACAGAGTAAGGAAAACGTTAAAAATTGTTTTAGGGTCAAGCTTGGTAATAAGCACAATAGCATTCATATTGTTCCAAACAATACCAGATAAATTAATCTTAATATTTGGTAATGGTGATGCAAAATACATGGAATTCGCGTGTTTAGCATTTAGAACATATTTATTACTTTGCATTTGCAATGGTGTTCAAATTCCATCAGGAATATTCTTTCAGGCAATCGGAAAAAGCACGAAGAGTGCTATATTATCACTTTCAAGACAAATTGTTATATTGATTCCTGCTATGATAATATTAAGTGGAATCTATGGAATAATGGGTGTATTAAGTGCTGGACCGGTAGCTGATGGATTAGCATTTGTATTGGCTGTTATACTTCTAATAAAAGAAACAAGAGGCATGAAGGCTGATGGAGTAGAAACAGAAAAAGCAGAAAGAAAAGAAATACCAGAAACTTCAGTAGCTAACAACGGAATTGTAATCACAATTGCAAGAGAATACGGCTCTGGTGGAAGATATATCGGAAAATTGGTAGCAGAGAAACTAGGAATTAAACTATATGACAAGAATATAATAGAAAAAATGTCAGAAGAAACAGGCTTATCAAAAGAATATATAAAAGACAACGAACAAAAAAGAACTGTTTTTGACAATTTCAATAATGGCTATTATGCTGGTCTGAATAACTCTGACGAACTATTTATACAAGAATCAAACTTAATAAAAGATTTGGCTGATAAGGAATCTTGCGTAATAGTTGGAAGATGTGCAGACTTCATATTAAAAGACAAAAGAAATGTCTTAAAAATATTTGTAAGTAGCAGTATGGAAAATAAAATAAAAAGAGCAACTGAATTTTACCACATGGATAAAGAAAAAGCAGAAAAAGAAATTGCAAGAATAAACAAATTAAGATCAAACCACTACGAATACTACACGGAAAGAGGATGGGAGACACCATCAAATTATGATATTTGTGTAAATAGCGACTCTATTGGAATAGATAATGTCGTAGACTTAATATGCAGTATAGTAGAAAAAAGCAAAGAGTTAGCAATTAAATAAAATTATAAAGAAGAGATATAAAAACTATTGGAAAGCATATTAATAATGCTTTGAAAGAAGAACTAAAAGATGACAATTCAGTTGTCGCAAAATTTGCGACAACTGCTAAAGATGGAAAAAAATATAGTGTAGAATACTATAATCTTGATGTAATTACATCGGTTGGATATCGTGTTAAATCAACGCAAGGCGTAGCATTTAGAAAGTGGGCAAATAAGATATTAAAAGATTATATGTTAAAAGACTATGCAATAAATCAAAAGAGATTAGATTATTTAGAGAAAACTGTAAAACTAATTTCTTATATTTAATAGTAAAAAATCATGTATTTGCAGATGGAAATAAAAGAATCGCAGCAACACTGTTTATATATTTTTTGAATTTTTATGGAATATTATATAAAAATGATAAACAAGTAATTGACAATAATACATTAACAGCACTTACTTTATTAATTGCTGAATCAAATCCAAAGGAAAAAGATGTAATTATCGATTTAGTAATGAATTTTTTAAATAATGACTGAAAAACAGTATGCTAAAAAATGAGTGAGCTGATTATAAATACCAAAAACAGCTCTTCCACTTACGTGGGAGAGCTGTTAAACTTTACGAACCAGGGGAAATGTCTAATTTTGAAAATAAATGTTTAAAATGTAAGTTTTTGGATAACATATTGTGGGTGATTAGTATGTTTAAGCCAAAGGCTTTATATTGTGAAAATAATATTGAAAATTATGCGCTTGGAATAGAGTTATTAGAAAAATATGCTGATGTTCCAAGAGTAATGATTGACAATCATAATAATATTGAAGAAATGAGAAAAAAACAAAATAAAGATTTTGCAGATATGAAGCAAAATCTGATAATAGGAGTTAGAAAGACACATAAATTTGTTCCAAATCATAAGACATCAGATTTTCTAGTTCCATATACATCTTCTGGGTGCACAGCAATGTGTATGTATTGTTATCTTGTGTGTAATTACAATAAGTGTGCGTATTTGAGGCTGTTTGTGAACAGAGAAGAAATGTTAGATAAAATTATAAAAACTGCTCAAAATTCAGAAAAAGATTTAACTTTTGAAATTGGAAGTAACAGCGATTTAATTTTAGAAAATACAATTACAAATAACTTAGTATGGACGATTGAAAATTTTGCTAATACTTCAAAGGGGCATTTAACTTTTCCTACTAAATTTGACATGGTAGATGACATTTTGCCTTTAAAACATAATGGAAAAGTTACTATTAGAGTGAGTGTAAACCCAGAAGAAATTATTAACAAAGTTGAATTCGGTACATCGAGATTAAGAAATAGAGTTCAAGCTATAAATAAATTAGCAGATGCCGGCTATCCTATCGGAATATTGATAGCACCTGTAATATTAGTAGAAAATTGGAAAGAACTATATTCGAATTTAATAAAATATTTATATGAAAATTTAAATGAAAAAGCTAAGAAGCAGGCATTCTTTGAAATTATTTTTATGACGTACAGCTTTGTTCACAAGGCAATAAATACAGAAGCATTTCCAAATGCCATAGATTTATATAGTCCAGAATTAATGAGAGGACGTGGCAGAGGAAAATATATGTATAAAGACTATATACGCGAAGAAGGAGAAAAATTCTTACGAGAAGAAATGCATGAATATTTTCCGCATAATCTGATTGAATATGTGGTATAGCGCCCAATAGGGACACCCCTTTTCGCCCATTGGGGACGCCCCTTTTTGGGGGCGAAAAAATAATGCATAGGTACATTTTTTCTTCGTCCCTAAATTGTGCGTTTCTAAATTACAAACACACTTGACATAAATATATTTAATTTGTATAATAGGTTTTGCAATATATATATTATCAAGAGTGGACTAAAGAATCGGCTTTATGACTCCACAGCAACCTATTGAGTTAGGTGCTAATACCGACAAAGTTACGGAATGTACTTTGAATGATGATTTCTAAGAATCGTTAAACTTTGTACCTACGTTAGTACAAGTTTTTTTAGCTTTTATAGAAAGATTGAAAAATATTTCAATTAGATTGAATTGTTGAAGAAGACGTTTTAGATAAAAAGCATGTCTAATTGAGTGATGGTTTTCGCCCCCAAAAGGGCGTCCCTAATGGGTGATTTTGAAGGAGGCAAGTATGAAAAGATTATTTACATCAGAGAGTGTTACAGAAGGACATCCAGATAAGCTATGTGATTATATATCAGATAGTATTCTGGATAGTTACTTAGCAAAAGATAAGAATGCAAGAGTCGCTTGCGAGACTGTTGCGGGTAAAGGTGAAATTTTTATAACAGGAGAAATTACATCGACTGCAAATGTTGATATAGAGCAAGTTGCAAGAGATACTATAAAAGAAATTGGATATGCTGATAGTGAGTATGATATTGATTATAGAACTTGCAAAATATACATAAATTTATCTAAGCAATCTCCAGATATTGCACTAGGAGTTGATAAATCACTTGAAGATAAAGAAGGTAAAGATGTTGAGTCTGAAGGAGCTGGTGACCAAGGGTTAATGTTTGGATATGCTTGTGATGAAACAGAGGAGTTGATGCCCCTTCCAATTTCGCTTGCACACAAACTTTCTAAGAGATTGACCGAAGTTAGAAGAGAAAAAATAATAGACTATTTAAGACCAGATGGTAAGACGCAAGTTACGGTTGAATACAATGGAGACAAGCCTGTAAGAGTAGATACTATTGTAATATCTGCACAGCATTTACCAGATGTTGATATGAAGGTCTTAAAAAAAGACATAATTGAGAAAGTTATAAAACCAACAGTTCCAGCTAATTTGTTAGATGAAAACACAAAATATTTTATTAATCCAACAGGTAGATTTGTAATAGGTGGACCGCTTGGGGACAGTGGACTTACAGGAAGAAAGATAATAGTTGATACTTATGGTGGAGCTGCAAGACATGGTGGAGGAGCTTTTTCAGGAAAAGATCCAACAAAGGTCGACCGTTCGGCTTCTTATATGGCAAGACATATTGCAAAAAATATTGTTGCAAATGGTTATGCAAAGAGATGCGAAATACAAATAGCATACAGCATTGGTGTGGCAAAACCAGTATCAATTTATGTAAATACTTATGGAACCAATACAATTCCAGAAGAAGAGATTGTAGAAAAAATAAATAATACATTTGATTTAACACCAAGAGGAATAATAAATTATCTTGATTTACAAAGACCAATTTATAGACAAACAACAAATTACGGTCATTTTGGAAAAAAAGACCTACCTTGGGAGAAAATTATAAATTTTTAGGAGTTATAAATAAAATATAGGCTAAAAAGGCTGTCATCTAATCCAATTTTGTGATATAATAGAAAAAGTTATCTTTTTATAAATAGACCACTAAGGAGGTTGAAAAATGGGTAAAATTGTTGTTGGACGGTGGGACTGTTCCTACTGTGGTACAAAAGGCATACGTGGTAGTGAAAGAGAATGCCCTAATTGTGGCAGACCAAGAGGCGAAGATGTAAAATTTTATGTTGATGATCCGAAGGACTATGTTCCAGAAGACGAAGCAACCAAAATTAGCAAAGAACCTGATTGGATGTGCGAATTTTGTGGCAGCTATAATTCGGCAAAACTCACTAAGTGTATGTCGTGTGGAGCAGAAAGAGGCGAAAGCCAAGATTATTTTCAAGTACAGGAGGCAAACAGAGAAAAAGAATCTGGAAAAGTAGAAACTACAGAAAATGATTTTGAGCAGAACCACGAAAAAGAAGAAAAATATCAGCACTTCGAAAGCCAGCAAGAAGATTATTCACAGCATGATTTTAGTTCTTACAATTTAGCAAATATTTTTTTAAACAAAAAAGTTAGTGCTATTGTTTTAGCTGTTTTGCTTTCTATTATTGGAGTAATATTCTTATTTACGCCAAAAGAAGTAAACATGCAAATCACAGATTTTTCTTGGAGTAGGAGCATTAGTATCGAACAAAACAGAACTTTTCATGAAAGTGATTGGAGCGTTCCAGCTGGAGGCAGAGTTACGTCTCAACAAATGGAATTCCACCATTATCAACCTGTTTTTGACCATTACGAAACCCGGACCAGAGAAGTTGCAAGAGAGAGACTATCACATTACGAATATAGTACTACATTAATAGACATGGGAAACGGCTATTTTGAGGAAGAAACAATAAGTACTCCTGTATATGAGACTTATTATGAAACTGAAGAATACCAAGAGCCCATATATCGTGACGAGCCTGTTTATGCAATGAAATATTATTATGACATTGATAGGTACGTTTACGAAAGGCCTGTAAACACGAGTGGAAACGATAAGGAACCTTACTGGGGAGAAGTGAAACTTAATTATGATGAGAGAGTTTCAGAAAGAAATGAAGAGTACAAAATTTCTGGAATATCCGACGAAAAAGAAAAAAGAACCCTTGAAATCAGTGTGAATTTTGAAAAATGGAATGTTCTTGAAAAAGGACAAACTGTTAAAGTAAAAATTTACAAAACTGGTACAACAACATTAGTGGACTAACAATAAGCCTTATACTAAAGGCTTAAAACAAAATTGGCATCATGCTTTCGAACGAGAGTATGGTGCCGATTTTTCTGTATTATAAATATTGAAATTAATTATCAATTACGATATAATTGTGGCATAAAATTGAGATAATAATTGGAGAAAAATATTGAAAGTTATTTTTTTAGATATAGATGGGGTCTTAAATTCAGATGACTATATAGATATAGCAAAAAATTCACAAGGAATAGAAAGGCACATAGATATAGACAAGGTTAAATTATTAAAAAAAGCGATTGACGAAACAGGTGCAAAAACTGTTTTAACCTCCTCATGGAGAAATTCAAACGATATTGGGCCACTAAGGGAGCTATTAGCAAAATATGAAATTTACTTTGATGTGACACCGTTTATTAATTGGGAGAGGGGACTCGAAATAAAACAGTGGCTTTTAGAGCATAATAGAGTAGAAGATTATATCATATTGGACGATGAAATTTACGATTCATTTGATAAAGAAATGCTTAGACATTTAGTAAAGGTATCAGATGCAAATGGACGAGGACTTGGAGAAGGATTAACACAAAAAGATATAGATACAATAATAAAAAGATTTGGAAGAGTAAAGGAAGATTTCGGAAGGTAATTTGTAGGAGGAAAGATAATGGAACATGTTCATTCAATTATATTGATAAAAAGAGGAGATAAATATTTAAATTATTTTGATGAAAGATGGGGAATGTATTTATTTCCAAATATTAAAGGAAATGACATTGAAGAAATAAAGAACAAATATAACACGAATAACGTGAAATATTTGTTTGATAAAGTACATGAAAAATATTCAATACCAAATAAAGAAACAAGGACATATCATCATTATTTTTATGAAGTAGATAAAGATATAAATGGAGAATATTTTTCTTTAAATGCATTATTGCAAAAAGAAAAAGTAAAAGAGAACAATGGGGACATTATAAAATTTATAGAAGAATTTTATAACAATAAATAATAAAGTATGTTATTTGATTCGAAATAATATTATTATAATTACATAAATGAATAGGTTACAAGAAAAATGAACTCTTAAAAAATAAGGGTTCATTCTGTTTTAAAAATTGTAATAAATTTCGTTAAAATTACCATAATATTTATTAGTATTTTATATGAGGAGAATTCACATTTAAAGCTAATGAATACAGATAAAATTAATGAAATTGAACAGAATTTAAAGAAATACAGCCAGATGAACAATGATGAAATTTTACATGAACTTGATACATCAGAAAATGGACTTAGCTGTATAATAATAGATGAGAAACAAGAAGAATATGGCAAAAATATAATTGATATAAATAACAACAATACCACATTTAAGAGGCTGAAAGAGGCCTTTATAAATCCATTTAATATCGTGCTAATAATAGTTGCAATAGTTACCTTTTTTACAGATGTAGTATTTGCTACAAATAAAGATTATCTAACTTTTACACTAATTATTAGCACAGTTTTTATTTCTGCGATGATATCTTTTTTTCAGCAGACAAATTCGAATAAAGCTGCACAAAAATTAAAAAGGCTTATTACAAATAAAATAGATGTAATAAGAGATGAACTTCCCAATACGGTTGATGTTGAGGATATTGTGCCTGGTGATATTCTAAAACTTTCTTCTGGAGACATGATTCCGGGAGATGTGAGATTTTTGGAGACAAAGGATTTGTTTATCGACCAAGCTTCATTAACAGGAGAATCTAATCCTGTAGAAAAGTTTTCTACATTAAGAGAAAAAGACGCAGAATTAACACATTTATCTAATATTGGATTTACTGGAACAAACATTGTTAGCGGACGTGCAACGGCAGTTGTGCTCGCAACCGGAAGCAACACATATTTTGGAAATATGGCAAAGTCTATATATAGTACGAATGAGCAGAATAGCTTCGAAAGAGGAGTAGATAGTGTTAGCAAGATTTTAATAAAATTTATGGTAATAATGATACCTGTGATATTTGCAATAAATTTTTTCACAAAGGGTAACTGGTGGGAGGCTTTAATTTTTGCAATAACAATCGCGGTAGGGCTTACACCAGAAATGCTGCCAGTAATAATGACTTCTACACTTGCAAATGGAGCAATAGAGATGTCTAAAAACAAGACTATTGTAAAGAGATTGAGTGCTATACAAACATTCGGAGAGATGAATATTCTTTGTACAGACAAGACTGGAACTCTTACAGAGGACGAGATTGTACTAGAAAGATATATGGACTTAGAAGGAAATGAGAGTCAAAGAGTTTTGAAGCATGCTTTTTTAAACAGCTATTTTCAGACTGGACTAAAAAATTTGATAGATGTAGCAATTATATCGAGAGCCGAAAAAGAAAACATGAACATTTATAAAGAAACATACACACGTGAAGATGAAATTCCATTTGACTTTTCACGCAGAAGAATGAGCGTGGTTTTAAAAGATCAGATGGGAAAGAGGCAACTAATAACAAAAGGTGCAGTAGACGAGATTATGTATATTTGTTCATATATCGACATAAATGGAGAGGCAGTAAAACTTACAGAAAAATTGAAAAATAAAGCATATGAAACATATGAAAAATACAATAAAGAAGGGCTAAGAATAGTTGCAGTAGCTCAAAAAAATGATATACATGGAGTAGAAACGTTTGGAATAAATGACGAAAAAGACATGGTGTTGATAGGATTTGTAGGTTTCTTAGACCCGCCAAAAGAAAGTGCAAAACAAGCAATTGAAGCTCTAAAAATACATGGTGTAGATACATTTGTCTTAACAGGAGATAGCGAAGGAGTTGCGGTAAACGTTTGCAAAAAGGTAAATATATCAACAGAAAATAGATTAACTGGAAAAGAAATAGAAGAAATGAATGACGAAGAGCTAAAAGAAAAATCAGTAAATTGTCATCTATACTCTAAACTATCACCGCTTCAAAAACAAAGAATTGTAAGAATATATCAGGAACAAGGCAATACAGTAGGCTACATGGGAGACGGAATAAACGACAGCCCACCATTAAAACAGTCAGATGTTGGAATATCGGTAGACACGGCGGTTGATATTGCTAAAGAAACCGCAGATATAATTCTACTAGAAAAAGATTTAAATGTACTTGAAAAAGGAGTTATAATAGGAAGAAAGACATTTATAAATATATTAAAATATATAAAAATGGCTACGAGTGGGAACTTTGGAAATATGCTTTCTATAATAATTGCCAGCTTAGCTCTTCCGTTTTTGCCAATGCTTCCAGTGCACATATTAATACAAAATTTATTAAACGACTTTGCACAAATAGGAATGCCGTTTGATAATGTAGATACAGAATATTTGCTAAACCCGAAAAAATGGAATACTAGCGAAATAAAGAAAAACATGTTTATATTTGGAACGATTAGCACTATATTCGATTTGCTGTGCTTCTTAGCATTGTGGTTTATAATGAAATTTAACACAATAGAAAAATCAACATTATTCCAGACTGGTTGGTTTGCATATGGAATAATATCTCAAACAGTAATAATTCATTTAATGAGAACCTCGAAAATACCATTTATCCAGAGCAAGCCATCAAAACAACTAATAATTTCAACGATGTCTATAATCATCTTAACTCTTATTATTTGTTTCACAAACATAGCAATAATTTTCGATTTGCAAAGATTGCCGATAGAATATGGAATAGTTATTGTAATATTGATGACACTATATGCAATAGCGATTCAGAATTATAAGAAAATTCAAAATATGAATAAATAAACAAAAAATTATACATGTTCAATCTAATGTTGAAAAAATATACAAGTATGGTATAATACAAATTAGATAAAGTTAAACTAATAATAGGAGAAGGTAAATGAAAAAAGTAATGGTGTATTTAATAGTTATTATTGTCGTAATTTTAGTATGTGTGTTTGGAATAAATGCTTATGTGAAAATTTCTACAAAAAATCAAATAATTCAAGAAAATGAATATGATAAATTATCAGATATAGATTGTATTATTGTACTAGGTGCTGGCGTATGGGGAGACAAGCCTAGCCATATGTTGGAAGATAGGCTATTAGAAGGTATCAAATTGTATGAAAATAATGTATCTAGTAAAATAATAATGAGCGGAGACCATGGCAAGGAAGATTATGATGAAGTAAACATAATGAAAAACTATGCCATTGAAAAAGGAGTGCCTTCGGAGAATATTTTTATGGATCACGCAGGCTTTTCAACATATGAGAGCATATATAGAGCAAAGGAAATATTTAAAGCTAAAAGAATAGTAATAGTCACACAAGAGTATCATTTATACAGAGCACTATACATTGCCAATAAATTAGGCTTAGAAGCTTACGGGGTCGGAGCAGATCCCAGACAATATGTAGGAGCAACATATAGAGAATTAAGAGAAATATTAGCAAGAGATAAAGATTTTATAAAATGTATATTCAAACCAAAGCCAACTTATTTAGGAGAAACAATACCGGTAAGTGGTAATGGCGATATTACAAATGATAAGAAAAAAGATGTATAACATATGAACATTTAGGCTTTAGAACATACAAAAGAAGTGAAATTCAAGAATTGTACTCGAAATGGGGGTGCAATTTTTTTGTACTAGTGGGTCAGATTTATGTAATTCTACGAATTTTATGTTAAAATATACGAAAAAATGAAAAAAGGTATTATAAACATGGAAAAGAAAAATATTATGAAAAAAATATTAATTGCAACAGGAATTGTGGTTATAATTAGTGTAATAACAACCATAGGAATAGGAAATTATTTTGTTAATTACGCAATATTAAGAACGGGAAATGGTGGAGATAGAGAAGTAAAAAATAAAGAAGTGGTAGAAGTTGCTAGCATAGATAACGAAACTGAAAGAGTTATAGAAGAAAATCGAGAAGAAGAAAAACAACTTGCAAATGAATGGGCAAGTACTATAAAAAATGAAAAGGTTGAGATTACTGCAAATGATGGAATAACTTTAAAAGGAACCGAATACATAAAAGATGAACAAATTAACGACTGGGTAATTGTTCTACATGGTTATCGTTCAAATCCAGAATCAGTAATTTCAATAGGAAGGCACTTTTCAGAAAAAGGCTACAATGTGCTAATTCCATATATGAGAGCCACTGGTGAAAGTGAAGGCGAATATATTGGAATGGGATGGTTAGATAAAGACGACTTAAAATGTTGGATAGACTTAATTATAAAACAAAATAATAATTCTAATATTATATTACATGGTTCATCAATGGGTGCTGCAACAGTACTCATGGCGTCAGGAGATGAACTTCCAAGCAATGTTAAAGCAATAATAGAAGACAGCGGTTATACATCAGTATGGGATATATTTGCATCAGAGGCTAAGGCTAGGTTTAATTTGCCAGCTTTTCCAGTATTAAATATGTTTGAAATAGTTGCAAATTTCAGAGCAAAATACGATATTAAAGAAGCATCAGCATTAGAGCAAGTGAAAAAAGCAACTGTTCCAATATTGTTTATTCATGGAGATAATGATGATTTTGTTCCAGAGTACATGTGTGAAAAATTATATGAAGCAGCTAATTGCAAGAAGGATAAACTTATAATACATAGTGCAGGACATACTGAATCAAGATATAAAGAGCCAGAAACATATTATAATAAGATATTCGATTTTCTAGATAATGTCAGAATTTAATAAAATAATGCTGATTAACGCCCATACTGGAAAGCAATGTTAGATACAGAGAAAAGAATATAAGATTGAATAATTATTCTAGCTTAAAAAAATGGCTGTAGAGAGTTTGTAACTTTCTACAGCTTTAAAAATTAAAATATAAAATTAGAGAAGCTCAAGATCAATGTATAGTAATGTAAAGTATGTTTTATTTTAGAGATATTTACAAAAAAGAATTGACACACAAATGAAACTATTGTATAATACGAACATAAGTTCTATAAGAACAAAAATTTGAAGCTTTGTAAGTAGAAGTAAATGTATCTAGAACTTAAATTATAAAGAAAAGGATGGTTCTTATGGAAGAAAGAAAAAATGAAATTATTTTATTTGAAAACCAAGGAGTAAAATTAGAAGTAAACTTAAAAGATGAAACGGTATGGCTGACACAAGCCCAAATGTCTGCACTATTTAATGTAAAGCAGGCAACATTAAGCGAACACATAAATAATATTTTTAAAGAAGGAGAATTAGAAGAAAGAACTTCTATCGGAATTTCCGATAAAAGTTCTGGAGGTAGAAAATCTAAAATATATAACTTAGATGTTATAATTTCAGTAGGATATAGAGTAAAATCTAAAAACGGTGTAATTTTCAGAAAATGGGCAAATAATGTTTTAAAAGACTATATGCTAAAGGGCTATGCTGTAAATCAAAAGAGATTAGAATATTTAGAAAAAACAGTAAAACTAATAGATATTGCAAACCGAATAGATGAAAGATTAGAAGGAAATGATGCAAAAGAAATACTAAGAGTTATAGGAGATTATTCTAAAGCATTAAATTTACTAGATGACTATGACCATAGAACGCTAGAAAAAGTAAAGGGTAATATAGATGAGAGAAAAATAAAGTATGACGATTGTATTCATGTAATAAATCAGCTTAGATTTAATTCAGAAAGTTCAATATTTGCAATAGAAAGAAATAGAGGACTTGAAGCAATTATAGGAAATATTTATCAAAGCTTTGGAGGACAAGATATTTATAAGAGTATTGAAGAAAAAGGAGCAAATTTCTTGTATTTAATCGTAAAGAACCATGTATTTGTCGATGGAAATAAAAGAATTGCTGCAACATTATTTATATATTTTTTAAATTTCTATGGAATTTTATATAAAAACGGAAGACAGACAATTGATAATAATACATTAGCTGCACTTACTTTATTGATAGCAGAATCAAATCCAAAAGAAAAGGAAATTATTATAGATTTAGTAATGAATTTTTTAAAAAATGACTAAATGTGGATTTTTCGAATTATCAGATAAGACACCAGAAGTGGTTGTTACTAAATTTGCAACAACCACTAAACCTCTATATAAAGAATAATAATAAAAGAATTAATACAGCAAGTACTGTAATTCAAAGTAGTCCAATTAGAATAAATAAGAACGAACTTTTTCTAACTTCAACATTAACAATCTTTGTTTTATTTCCAACAGTAACTTCTACAGTAGTAGAGCCTTTGCTAATATCAGTAATAATGCCATTACTATCCACAGTTGCAATTTCAGAATTTTGACTATTATAAGAAATTTCATCATTGAATCTTGGCTGTTACTCGTTCCAACATTTAAAGTATTAATATTTCCAACAATAAGGTTAGTTTCTAAATTGTTTATTGTTCCTGTAACAGTTGAATCTTCGGTTTCTCCACCAACATAAAATTTATCAATATTACCACCGTCGACTTTTACATAGGCTTTTTCAACAGTACCTCTGTTTACAGATTGAAATTCTTATATTAATATTTTATGCAATATTTAGTAGGCTGTAAAAATTCCATATTGTAAATAACTTGTTTTTATGATATAAAAAAGAAGAAACATTGAGTGCTAGTTTTGGAGATGTTATAGACATGAAAATAGAACAACAATTTATACAGAAAATAAATTTGAAAGGAAACAAAAGAATATGAAAGAGAGAGGTGTATTACTTCCAATATTTTCACTTCCAAGTAAATATGGAATTGGAGATTTTGGACACGAAGCATATGAATTTATAGATATATTAAGTAAAAATAACATAAAATATTGGGAGATCTTGCCTATAAACGAATGTAATAATCATCCATATTCACCTGTAAGCTATTACGCTCTTGAGGAGGAGTACATTTCGCTTGATAAACTAGCTAAACAAGGACTAATAAAAGAAGCTGAGACCCGTCCAAATAAAGACAGAGCAATATATGATGACTTTAAGGAAAAATATTATAAAGAGGCTTTTGAAAATTTTAAACCCGACAACAAATTCAAAAAGTTTATTAAAATAGATGAAATAGATAAATATGCAGAGTTTGCACATATAAAAAAAGGTAAAAGTAAAGAATACTATTTATTTTTACAATATATTCTGTATACTCAATGGATGGAATTAAAACAATATGCAAACGAAAAGAATGTTCAAATTGTTGGAGACATGCCAGTGTATCCTGTTTTTGATTCTGTTGAAACACGATATTATCCTGAATATTTTGAAATGAAAGATGGCAAATTCACTTTTGAAGCTGGAACACCGCCGGATTATTTTAATCAAAATGGACAAAAGTGGAATAGCCCAGTATATAACATTGAAAACATCAAGAAAGATAAATACAAATATTTGACAAAGAGGTTCAAATATCAATTAAATTTGTTTGACAAGCTAAGAATAGATTATTTTAGAGGATATGATTCTTTTTTCAAAATACCGATTGGAAAAACTGGAAGAGAAGGTTCATACTCTGATGGTGTAAGCTATGGATTTTTTGATGAACTTTTCAAAGATAAAACAGTAAATCCAGAAAAATTGATAGTTGAAGATTTAGGCGAAATTAGAGAAGAAACCATTGCACTACGTAAAAAATATGGATTTACAAGACAAAAAATATTGCAATTTTCAATCGATTTGGATAACTTATATGATAGAGATAATGAGGAAGAAAATGTTCTTGTTTTCCCTGGAAATCATGACTGCAACACAATTTATGGTTGGTATAAGACATTAAGCGATGATCATAAATGGAAATTGAAAGAATTCTTAAAGAAAAATGAATGCTATGAAATAAACGTAAACATTGGAATTATGCAGTATCTATCAAGATGCAAAGCTAAAATGCCAATCATTATGGTTCAAGATATATTAGGATTAGATGAAAATTCAAGAATAAATATTCCGGGCATAGAAAGTGATAAAAATTGGTCTTGGAAACTAATTGATTTTAAAGATTTAGAAGAAAGAATTAAGGATTATTAGAGAAAAGGGGAAAGGCAATGAGTTTAGTATTAAAAAATGTATCCAAATCATTTGCTGGTAAAAAGGCAGTAGACAATATTTCCTTTAGTTTAACAAAACCAGGTGTATATGGTTTGCTTGGAACTAATGGAGCAGGGAAGACTACAACAATCAGAATGTTACTTGGAATTATAAAAAAGGATAGCGGAGAAATTACTTGGAAAGGAAAACCTGTAGATAGAAAATCTGTCAGATTTGGATATCTACCAGAAGAAAGAGGTGTATATCCAAAAACAAAAATATTTGACCAACTAATGTATTTTGCAGAATTAAAAGGAATGCAAAAAGATGAAGCGATTAGTTCAATAAACAAATGGGCTAAAGTGCTAAAGGTGGAAGAATATTTGCAGATGCCAGCCGAAAAATTATCAAAAGGAAATCAACAAAAAATACAATTTATGACTGCAATTATACATGATCCAGAATTAGTGGTATTAGATGAGCCGTTTAGTGGACTAGATCCAGTTAATACAGAAATACTAAAAAATATTATTATTAATTTAATAAAGAATGGAAAATACATAATAATGTCAGCACACCAAATGGCGACGATTGAAGAATTTTGTAGTGATATTTTAATATTGAATAAAGGTAAAACTGTATTGCAAGGAAATCTGAAAGAAATAAAAGAAAAATATCCTGCAAATAGAGTAGAAATAGATGTAAAACAAGATATAAAAAAATACATTGAAGAGCTTAATTTAGAAATAGAAACCGAAACAAACAATAACTATATTATAAAAATATCAGATGAAGAAAAAGCGCATAAATTATTAAATAAACTTGTTACAGATGGAATTAATATTGACAAATTTGAAATTAAGAAACCTACACTAAACGATATTTTTATAGAAAAGGTAGGTGAATAATAATGAGAGATATTTTTATAGTAGTGAAATTTACAATGAAAGATATGGTTAAAAGAAAATCGTTCATAATATCAACATTAATCATTTTGACTTTTATAGTAGTTGGTTTTAATGTACCAAATTTAATTAAAAGTTTTAATGGAGATAATTCTGGAGATAAATTATTAATAATAGACAGTAAAAATGTATTTGAAGGAACATTAGAAAACTTAAAACAGATGGATTTAGGCTATGAGTTTGAAATAACAAATGAAGATTTAAAATTTGAAGATGTAAAGAAAAAAATAGAAAATGAAGAAATAAAAGAAGCGATAATTATAAATCAAGAAAATGAAAAAATAAAAGTATTATATATTGTAGAAAACAAAACAACGATGAGTGAAGTGCCAGAAAGATGTATGAATGCTCTAACGTCATTATACTCTAATTTAAGAATATCTAAATTAGGATTGACAGAACAACAATTACAATCGATTACTCCAAACTTTGAGTTTAACATAGAACAAACAGAGGAAAAGAGTGCGAGTGGAAATATTTTGGTAATGATGCTAATGTCGATAGTATTATTCTATGCGATATACTTTTGTGCATATCAAGTATCAAGCTCGATAACAACGGAGAAAACTTCAAAAATAATTGAAACACTTGTAACATCTACAAGCCCTAAAACAATAGTGCTTGGAAAGACAATTGGAATTGGTCTAGTTGGCTTAGCCCAGATGATATTAATAGTTGCAACAGCTTTAATAAGTGCAAAAACATTTTTAGAACCAGGAGTGTTAGATTCTGTTTTGGATATGTCTAATGTTACACCATATTTAGGAATAATGACTGCAATTTATTTTATATTAGGCTATTTGGCTTATGCTTTATTATATGCACTAACTGGCTCTACAGTAAGCAAGCCAGAAGATATACAATCTGCTAATTCTCCTGTTGCAATACTAGCAGTAATCGGATTTTATTTATCATATTTCACTATGATGAATCCAACAAGCAAGCTTAATTTATTTGCATCATTATTTCCAATATCATCACCATTTTGTATGCCATTTAGAATTATGATGGGACTTGCAAATTCTACAGATGTAATAATTTCAATCGCAATTTTAGTTGTTACAATAATTGTTATTGCTAATGTTGCCATAAAGATATATTCAAATGCAATACTGAACTATGGTACAAAGATGAACATTAAAGATATTATAAAAATGTATAAAGAAAAACAAAGTTAGTAAAATAGTATTTACTATTTAGAACTACTTGAAATATAGTAGTTCTTTTTGTATAATTGGAACAATAAATAGTTAATTTGTGATAGTGTAAAGTAGCCTATGAAAAATTATGCAATAACTTTTAGGTAAAGAATATAAAATCAGTTTATACTATCGAAAAGATGAAGGAAAAATAAAAAATGAAAGAGAAAGTAAAAGAGTTTATTGTAAAAAACTTAAAATGGATTATATTATTCATTTGCTTAATAGGATTTTTAGCAATAGCAGAAGATGTATTTAATAAAGAAATAATGAACGGAGACATAGTAGGATATAAATTAATATCAACATTTTTAATATCAGACTTTGCAACGCCAATAGCAAAATTTATTACCAATTTTGGAGGTGCAATATTTTTAACTGTATTGACTATTATTTTGTTCATACTAATAAAAAATAAAAAAATTGGTGTATCAATATTTTCTAATTTAGTAATAATTACAGCGCTAAATCAATTATTAAAAAACATATTACAAAGACCAAGACCAACAGAATATAGAATAATTGAAGAAACAGGATATAGTTTTCCTTCAGGGCATTCTATGATAAGTATGGCTTTCTATGGCTATATAATATACTTAATTTATAAATATGTAAAGAATAAATATGTAAAATGGATTTCTATAGTATTATTAAGCATTTTAATATGTTCTATTGGAGTAAGCAGAATTTATTTAGGTGTACATTATACAAGTGATGTACTAGGAGGATTCTTAATATCAGTATCGTATTTAGTTATATATATAAGTGCTGTAAATAAGTTTTTAATAGAAAAATAAAACAGGTGATTATTAAAAAACAAAAACAAACAAAACTTAAATTCTTTAACGAAATAAAGAGCATAGAGAGGACTAAGAAAAATAAAAAGCAAATTAAAGGTTGCTGGAAGTTTCAGAAGTCTTCAATATGCCAAGTATTATTGTGATGCAATAAGCATTATAGATACGTGTAAAAAGCAAAATGTAAAAATATTTGAAGCAATAAAAAATATTTTTATGGGAAAAAGAAAAATATTTGCATTATAAGATTACAGAAAACTAGTCGTTTGTAGTTAAACGGCTAGTTTTTTCAAAAAAGTATTATCTAGTAACTATCAGAATGTACTTTTTTATTTTTTCGTTGACATTTACTACAAATAAGGATATAATAATTATAGGAAATGGAGAAACCACAAACGTGGTTTGCCAGTAATATGTATAAAAAACACACCTAACCAGGCAAGTTACAGATGTGTTTTTTATTTGTCTATTTGCTTAAATATAAAATAGTTATAATTAAGGCAAATACTATAATAGTTTCGACAACTAAAGCAAATAAAAGTAAATATATTATTTCTAATAAAAATGCTTCTATCATAGCACCACCTCCATTTCTAAAGGCTAAGCCTTTGTTATGTATAGGTGGCAAACCACATCTGCTTATTCTCATTTCCTATAGCAAACAGTATAGTATATTTTTACTCATTTGTCTAGCGAACAAAATAAAATTTTATATTTTCTTATATATCAAAAAACTTTCAAAATTATTGATTATATTCCAAACATATATTTGAAATAATGACCAATAAATTTTGAAAGTTTATTGCATTATATTAAAATGATTTATCGCTATCTCCTGCTGATTTTTCACAAATTTTAGTGCAATTAATTTTAATTTATTGCTATTGCTTATTTTCTGTAACCCGCTTCTTGCAATGTTTTTGCAAGTTTTATGCAGTCTTTATTTCTAGCCTTAACTTATCAGCTATCATTGCTATAAATTCCGAATTCGTTGGTTTTCCCTTGCTTGCAGATACTGTATAACCAAATATGTTTTCTACAACTGCTGGTTCTCCTCTGCCCCACGCAACTTCTATAGCATGGCGAATCGCACGCTCTACACGGCTTGGCGTAGTGTGGTATTTCTTGGCTATGTCTGGATAGTTGCTCAACCAATAAATTTGTTATATTTTTAATTACTTTATTGCATTAGTCCACTATTGTTCATTGCACTTATTGTAACACTAATTCATCATTATTTCAATAGCAATAAATCTATTTTCTTGGTTGTCACTTTCCGTATTTTAGTGGTATAATTTTCCTGAGGAGGATTACTATGGAAAATTTTAAAATTAATGTTGTTGATGGAATTATGGGAAGCGGAAAATCAAGTGCCATTATTAATTTAATAAAAATGCATAAGCATGACTACCCTGAAAGTCATTTTTTAATTATTGTACCATATTTAACAGAAATAAATCGTTACTCAAAAGAATTACAAGGTTTTAAGTCTATTGTAACGGATACTCTACCTAAAAAAGTAACTTTGAAAAAACTTCTACAAAATAAAAAAGATATTATTTGTACACACTCCCTATTTCTTCAAAATCCAGATTTAATAAATGAGCTCGCTACTGACTATATTCTTATTGTTGATGAAGCATTAAATTCATTAATCAGTCCTACTGTATTTCCTAACCTTCTGGACTCTAACAATTTGAAAAATGATATTGTTCAAGAAGATAATAATTTCACTATCAGTGATAAGGCTCACACTTATACTTTTACAAATTGGGACATAGATAATATGATTAGTAATAAATTTTTAATAAAGTCTAGCACAAATGAAAACTTATTAACATGGAACACTTCAAATGAAACAACCTCCATCTATTCTAGTTTAGAAGATTATTTTAAACAATATGATGTATATTGTTTTTCATCAGAAGAAAATAACTCAAATTACTATGTTACACTTTTTCCAATAAAAGCATTTAATATATTTAAAAACATTTATGTATTAACTTATATATGGGATGCTCAAATTATGAAAGCATATTTTGATTTTTATGGTGCTCAATATAATTATCTATATCCAATTCCACATATAACTATTTCTGATGAAAGTAATAAATTTGTTGGAAAATTAGGTGAAAACAGTTATTATCTACTGCACTTAAAAAAACAATATTACAACACCGAAAGTATTATTTTACAAAAAGCTAGGTTAAATATTAGCATTCCAAGTTATAAGCTTGATGAATATAACTTATTAGTAAAAGACTCAGATTCTCGATGTGCCTTATTTAACAATATTAAACCTAATTTAAGTTATACATTTTATACTACAAAGCTTACTTCAGATATTGGATTGGACTTTTTAAAAACAATTAAGAAAAATATAAAAAATCTTATGGCAAATAATGTTCCTCGAAATCTACTTAAAAATGCAAAAATAATTTGGACTGTTTATGATTGTGCTAAAGAAGATATTTCCAAAGGATGTAGATATATAAATTTAAATAACTATATTCCTATTAATACAAAGGCTACAAATGAATATAAGGACTCTAATATATTAATATATTTAGTTAATAGGTACCTTAATCCATGTATTCTCAACTTTATAACCAAATATTGTAATTCAGACTTCAATATGGATTTATATTCTTTAAGTGAATTAATACAATGGATATGGAGAAGTGCAATTCGAGATGACAAAGCAATTTGTATTTATATTCCAAGTAGCAGAATGTTAAATCTATTTTTAGAATGGATAAATGCTTCGTCAACAGATGAATTTAAAAATTCTATATTAGAGAAGCATAAAGCTTCAAATATCAGTAATAATTCAAAATCTGATAATAGCATAAATTAAATTAATATATAATTAAAAAATATCGTTTGGACTAATCAAAAAAAGTCCAAACAATATTTAAAATAATTATTTTTGAATATATAATGAATTAATTTAACCATATATTGACAAGTTTTCTTTTTTATTTCATATAATTTCTTTATGCGAAAACTTGTCATTCTGCTTTAGCAAAGATTAATTATAACTCATCTAATAATATGCTAAAGCAGAAATGTTTTTTTATATATTATTCTTTTAAGGATGTTACGTTAAAAGTCTTGCAAATACTGCAATTTGCAACTGAGCCAGACACTTTTTCTAAAAATTACTCATTTTTTTGTCTGGTTCATTTTATTACATTATTTAATACTAAATCTCTATAATATACACTATTTTTTAATTGCAGTTACCACCGAAATTTTTTCAATATTCAATTTTATTTTTGCTTGTAATTATTGATATAGCCATATTTTATCGAGTTATATAAAAATAAAGAATTAAAGGTACGCGGGGTATTTTTTCAACTATTAAATTGTTTTATCTTCTTATATATTTATAAAGCACTTCCACTCAGACAGTAAAAAAGAGTAATTACATCTAAGCAATTACTCTTTCTTTATGTTCTAATTACTGTGAAAATTCTCTTCCATTTTCGCATGCTTTGCCATTTCTTCTTCTTTCATATTAAAGAACGCTCTATTTTCAATAATAGCTCTTTGATTAATATTATTATTGTCTTCCACCATATATAATATATATTTACCTTGTATATATTTATATAATTCATTTAATTTTTTTACACTATTCTTAATTTCTTTCTTACCAATTATTTCATATAACTTCTTTATAACTTTCTCGTAATCATCATTTATATTAGTTCGAGCCTTATACCTAATTGTAAGTGATACAATCTTTTTTATTTCATTATTGACTTTTAATTCTTGTGTTTTATAAAAATATATTGTAATATAAAATACATCCTTTTTTTCTATGCTTCTATGTGGGAAAATTGTATAATCTTTTTTATTTCCATTTTTATCTTCATTTCGTTCTTCTACTAATTTATATTTTTCATTCTTATTTACATTTTTATCTAATAATAATAAATTATAATAACAATCATTTTGTTGAGGCATAAATTTCCATTCTATTCTATCCTTCCAACATTCTATAATACTAGAATAGATGATATTCTTTATTTTGTTCTTATTGTCTATTCTACCATTTACAAAATCTATTCTTGCCTGATTTTTATTAGACCAACAATTAATATCATAAAAATATTTCGGGGGCATTTGCATATGGTCTACTATCTTATTTTCTTTCTCTGCATTGATTATTTTTTCCTTATTTCCATCAAACATTACATAGTAATGAAATTTATCGTATGAATTTTGCTTCGTATGTACTTTTAAATATTTTTTTGTTTTTCTTTCATTTTCATAAAATGATAATTTAGCCATTTGTTCTTCTTCAAGTTTTTCCATTATTTTTCTATCAGTAAAATATATGTATAATCCACTGTCACATTTAAAATTGTTACCTTTTACTATTTTATTACCACTTGGATTCTTACAATCATATAATAGCCACTTCATATCATTTTTTTCTTCTTCATTAAACAAATTAAAATCAAAATTTACAATTTCTTCTTGTGTCTTTAGTATAAATTCTTCGTTTTCACTAACTTCAAATAATTTTAAAATCATTTTTTTCAAATCTAACTGCTTTAGAAAATCTTTAAATTCATTACTTTGACTAATTTTTTCTTCTCTGTAAAACAAATATATATTTACTATACTTTCATCTTGCACATTTGGAAGCATTATACTTCTAAAACATTCTAATGGTATATTCCTTATATTATTTATATTTTCATTTTTCATTTTAATTTTTCCTATCCATTTTTTATAAAATTCAACACTTAACTTTTTAAATTATTATTTATAATTGTTCTATAGATTTTAATTTTATATCATAGTTATAAATTTTACAATATCTGACATTACATATTTTTTACAAATTTAATATTTGACTTTTCTTTTTTTCAAATTCATCTTGCGTTATAATTCCAGTATCCAATAATTCTTTATATTTTTTCAATTCATCTGCTGAACTAATTGAATTAACACTTATATTTTGTTCTTTTCTGTTTATTATTCTCTTACCAAATCTATCTTTAAAATTTCCTGAAATTATGTCTATTAAGTCTATTAACGTACCTATTCCAAATATTCCCATAGTTAATAAATATATAATTCCCTTTGCATCTTTTCCAACATAAAAATTATGACCGCCAATACCACCTGTAAATATACACAAAAGCAAAGTCGTTAACCAATCCTTTTCACTTATTTCATTGCCTTTTTTCTTTTTGTTTATTTTTTCTTTCTTTGATATTAGTCTTTCTTCACACATAACACAGTATCCATTATGCTCTTCGTATTCTTGATTACTAATATCCCTTCCACATTTTCTGCACTTCTTATCTAATTTTATTAACATCTTTACTCCTTTTTACTAGTTATATTAATTTTTATCTAATTTAATTGCAGTCGTCATAAAAATAGCACTAATAATTAGTAAACAACCCCCTAATGAAACAAATCCAGCAAAATATCCTGCATTAATAATATAATTGTATGCATCTCCTCCTACATATGCATTTACATTATTATACGTATATGTATCACTATTTTTATAATTCATTATTTTATCGAAGCCTTGCCATAAACATATACTGCTTAATATTAAAAATATAACTGCAATTACCAAGCATATCTTTTTCCAATCTTGCATTTTATTTACTCCCTTCTTTGGATTTACTTTTTTCCCATTTTCTAACTTTAGACACTCATCACATATTCCATCATTTATTATAAATTTCATTGTTGTAGTATTTTCAGCACACTTAGTACACTTTATCATTTCTTCATCTTGGAATACTCTATTTTTTAGTACATTATAATAATTATAAAAATATTTTAATGTACTTAAATATAAAATAGCTTCCATCATTCCCCCAAATATAATATAAACCACATTATAATTTTTTATTATGCCTATAATTAATGAGACAATTAAATAGCAAATTTCACTTACAACAAATACTTTATTATTTAAAAGACCTATCTTTTTACTCGTAATTTCACATATATATATTGTAAATATTATTTGGAATACAAAATTGACTACCATAATAAGCTGGTATCCTCTATTTTTGTCGTTTCTAAAGCTATTTAGTCCTCCAAAAAATAAAACGGTCGTTACTATTAAATTTAGTATTATGAATATCTTCAAAACTTCTTCTATTTCTTTTATTTTTCCTTTTCTTTTTTGCAATATCCATAATATGCCTGAAAAATATATTAATAAGCCTATACTTTCTAAGTTTCTCATTATCCAAATCAATAAATCAATTCCTATTTGTGTTGTTCCTAATAGAGTGCCACACAATCCTACAAGTATATAAATACTAATTCCAATGAGTGCTACAATAATCGTTTTTTTAGTTTTCTTCAATTTTATTTTCCCCCTTTCTTGAAAAAAGTATATCATACTTTTTTATTTTTGTACACTTATTTGTACACTTATTTTATTCTTGTTTTTGTGTACACTATATTTAGGTGATAAATATGAAAAAATTTAAAATAAAAAATACTTCCAAAAGCAATGACACAATAACTAGAACAATTAGAATAAGTGGCTCTACATTTGATAAAATAGCCGAATTAGCAGAAAAAAATAAATTAAGCTTTAATAACGTTATAAATCAAATAATAGAGTATGGACTTGAAAATCTTGAAGAATGAAAGTATTGAAATTAAGTAATAAAAGACATAACTTATAATACTACAAGCTATGTCTTTTATATATTAATTTTATTTTATATAACTGCTTATTTCTTGATATATATCTTGTGTTTTAGCCTTAAATTTATGATTATCTGCATAACAAAAACAATCATTTGCCATTTTATTCATGTCAGTTCCTAAATTTGCTACATTACTAATAAATTCATCATCATTAATATTGTCTAGCATATCATAAAAATTTTCTTTAACATACTTTAGTATATAAAAATATTTAGTATAGCAGTCTTGCATTTCATCTGATATCATCTCTCTTGATATTTCATCTTCCATTAAAATATAACTACTTAAAGCTGACACATCAGCATTAACATTATCATCTAATGTATAATCTATATCATCTCTATTTACCTTTTTCAGAATATTTGTGCATTGATTCATAATACTACCTACTTTTTTAATACCTTTGCCAGCTCTATCGCAGAATATTTCAGTAGTTAATTCTTTTACTATCTCTTTATTTTCTTCATTACTTTTATTATTTATATACTGATATGCTTCCTTATATTCTCCATTTTTTAGATAATTTACAGCCTTATTTAATTGTATTTTAGGCATTGCAGTTATTAATGATACAATAGCAACTATCATGATAATTGAAATTATTAAAAATAATATTTTTTTATTTTTCATATCTCATACCTCTTCTTTATATTTAATTTCTACTACATTGCTTTATGCATAATCTTTATATTATTGTATATAATTTATATATTTTTCTGGTATGTCTAAACTCGTTCCATCCATATAAAGTATTCTTACATTCTCTAATTTAGCACCTTTTATACTATAATTATACCAAGCATTTTCCCAACAATATCTTGTACCTTTCATTCCTTGTCCTTTACTATATGGACCGTCATCCTGTGCTGTAAAACTCGAGTAATTTCTAATAGTGCATCTAACAGTATCATTAACTGAATTATATGGTGACACCGTAAAATACACATATTTTATAGTCTTGTCAGATAAATTTTCCCAATTAATATATAAGTCAACTCCTCCAGCAGAGTTAGGTCTATCTGTCCATATCTTTATTATTTTTATAGTTGATTTTATTTCTTCCACTTTTTTTCTTTCTTTTTCTTCACTTTCTTTTGTTTGTTGTAACTTTTTAACTTCTGTTAACAAATCTAAGAAATCCCTATCATCGCTATAAAATTTTTTTGTTTCTTCCATTATATTAATAGCCTCAGAGTAATTTGTGTCCTGTTTCAATTCATTTACTTGTTCCAATACATCTTGTTTTAATTTACTTTTAGTATCAGTTAACTTTCCCGCTAAATTTGCATAATCACTATTAGCTAATTCAATATATATTGGTAATGCCTCTTTATAATTTTTCTGTTCATAATATTGTTCTGCTTTTTCATACTTTTCTTTTTGGGCTTTTACCTCTTCTAATTTATTACTACAATCTTTATACTCAATAAATTTATTTATATATTCTTTAATTTCTTCATATGTAATCTCATCATTCTTATATTTGCTTATATAGTCATCAAATTTTTCAGAGAACATTTCATCTGTTTGTTGCCTTAATTTCGTATTGTTCTTATTAATACTATAAACCTTTTTTGCAATATTCTCGTTACCTTTTTCATATGAAAATTTAAAAAGTGTAAATTGTAAACTGTAAATAATAATTCCAATTACTAGTAAAAAAATAACCACACTTAATAATATTATCCACTTTTTGCTTATCTTTTTCCTTTTTGAACTTTCTTCCATATTTTATCCCCCTTTTCTATATTTACAGTATATCACAAAGTTTTATTTTTGTACACATATTGTGTACTGTTTTTTAGTCATTTTATCTATATTTATCAAATAATAAAAGACATAACTTATAATAATACAAGTTGTGTCTTTATATATCATTCTATACTAAAATTATCTAATTAGATGCAACTGCCTTATTCCCCTTCTTTAAGTTCATAAGTGGTGAATGTTTTTCATATTGTTTTTTCAAATCCTCGGTCTGCAAATCTAAGTAGCATTGTTCTGTCACTTTTATACTACTGTGTCCTAATATCTTAGATAATGTAAAAATATCTCCTCCATTCATTAAAAATCTCTTTGCAAAATTATTTCTTAATAAATGTGGATTTATTTCCTTTTTACCAATTCGTTCACCATAATTCGTAAAATTACTTTCAAAGCTTCTTTCCTGTAATACAGTTCCTTTAATTGTACAGAATACATATTCACTTTCCTTATATCTGTCTTTATATTGAAGCCACCTTTTTAATTCCGTTGCCATTTGCACAGAGAAAAATACATACCTATCTTTCTTTCCTTTTGTATTATCTGCTGGTAAAAAAATAGTTCTTTCTGCAAAATTTATGTCCGTTTTTTCTTTTATCAATAAACATTCTCCCAGTCTCATTCCTGTGTCAAATAACAATTCTGTAATAACACAATCTCTATATTCATGAAACCTTGATAAATCAAAACATTTTAACAAATTATTAACCTCTATATCGTTCATATACCCTTTAGCTTTTCGAGGTACGTGTATAAGCTTTATCTTTTGTGTTGGATTTTTCTTAATAATTCTATTTTCATACATATAATTGAAATATACTTTCAAATTTCTAATATAATTATTTAGAGTTACTATACTTACTTTTTTTCCATAATCCCCCCTATTTTGCGGGTTATTTGTTTTCTTAGTATTCTCATTTGCAACTACAGTATATTTGCCTCTTTCTTTAGTATCATTTATATAATTTAATATAATTTGTTGTGTTACCTGTTCCGACCTATTTATCTTATAAGTATCAATTAGGTATCTACTAAATAATCTTAGTGTCTGTTCATAACTAAGCAATGTTTTCTTTGATAAGTTACGGTATTCACAATAGTTCATAAAATCATCAATTTCTAAATCCATTTTTTCCATAAAAAATTACCCCCATGTTCAACTTTAAATGAACACTAGAGGTATGCAATAAATCATTAATATTTATAGCATTGAAAAATTCTTATTTATTACACTACTTGTCAATTTTTCAGTAATTCTAATGCAAGTAGTGCAATGAATTTTAATTTATTGCTATTGCTTATTTTTTATAACCCGCTTCTTGCAATGTTTTTGCAAGTTTTATGCAGTCTTTATTTCTAGCCTTAACTTATCAGCTATCATTGCTATAAATTCCGAATTCGTTGGTTTTCCCTTGCTTGCAGATACTGTATAACCAAATATGTTTTCTACAACTGCTGGTTCTCCTCTGCCCCACGCAACTTCTATAGCATGGCGAATCGCACGCTCTACACGGCTTGGCGTAGTGTGGTATTTCTTGGCTATGTCTGGATACAGTTGTTTTGTTATTTGGTTTATTATATCGATGTCATTTACAACCATCATTATGGCTTCTCTTAAATATTGATATCCTTTAATATGTGCTGGTACACCAACTTCATGGATTATATTTGTAACTAGAGCTTCTAATCCATCTTCACTCTTTTTATCAATTTGTTGTGGTATATCTATGTACTGGGATTTCGTTTCTTTCACAATAAAGCTTCCTCTGTTTGTAGAAGGCTGATAATATCTCAATTCTTTTATTCTTTTTATTAATACTTCTATGTCGAATGGTTTTACAACATAATATTGAGCCCCTAAAGTTATTGCTTTTTGTGTTATTTTGTCTTGACCTACTGCTGAAAGCATTATGCATATTGGCCTTTTTTCTAGTCTCATTGAACTTAATCTTTCTAAGACTCCTAACCCATCTAAATGTGGCATAATAACATCTAATAGTACAACATCTGGTTTTAAAGTAGATATAATGCTTAGTGCTTCCTCTCCGTCTTTTGCCATGCCAACAACCTGCATGTCCTCATCCTTTTCTAGATAGTTTGCTAAAGTTGTTGCAAATTCATTATTGTCGTCAGAAATCAAAACTGTTATTTTTTCATTCACTCTTTCGTTCCCCCTATTCTTATTTACATAGTTGTAAATCTTTTACAACGTGTATTATATACGCATATTTTGCTTTTTGCAATAGTTTTTGGGAAACTTTTCCATTTTTCTTCATACATTATTGTGCTTTTTCAACGAATTTTCGACATAATATACCGATTTCTTTTATTTTGAATGGTAACTGCCTATTAATTTCCATGTTTTTTGATATCAATTTATTATATTCTTCTTCATTTAATTCTATTTTTTGAATTATATTTTCAGAATATTTTGTTTCTACAATTTTTATATTGTTTTTTTCACAATAATATTTAAATTTTTCATTTTCCGAGTATTCTATCTCTAGGATTGCTTGTAATCCATTTTCAACTTCTATTATTTTTCCATTTTCTATTGATGCCAATGCGGTATTTGAATACGCTCTTGTAAGTCCTCCTGTTCCTAATAATATTCCACCAAAATATCTTGTTACAATAATCAGAACATTATTCAGGTTATTTTTTCTTATAACATTTAAAATTGGAGCTCCTGCAGTTCCAGATGGTTCTCCATCGTCACTGCTCTTTTCTAATAAGTTTCCATCTTTATCAACGATACTAAACGCAAAACAGTTGTGCTTTGCGTCATAGTATTTCTTTTTTATTAAATTAATTTTTTCGTCCGCTTCTTCCTTACTCTCTATATGGTAGCTATTTGCAATAAATCTTGATTTTTTCTCTACTATCTCTGCAGTAGAAGCCTCTTCTAAAGTACAAAAATTCAATCTAAAATCCTTTCTTCGATGTATTATTGCATTTTATAATACTCAGAAATAATTTATTTTCGAGAATTTGACATTTCTTTTTAGCTCAGAGCCTACTAGTATATCTAGTCGAATGGCTTAACCCAATTATTCCAAAACATAAATTATTTCTGCAATTATACAGTTGACAGTTTTTTACATACAATTATTCACATTCTAGTCCTGCCGTAAATCCTGTAGAATATGCAATTTGCAAGTTAAATCCACCAGTATATGCGTCTACATCTATTATTTCTCCTGCAAAATACAATCCATTAACTATCTTTGATTCCATTGTTTTTGGATTTATTTCTTTTACATTTATTCCACCAGAAGTTACAATTCCTTCTTCTATGGGTCTAAATCCAGATATTGTAATAGTAAAGTTTTTTAGGAGTTTTACTAGGTTCATTCTTTCTTCTCTTGTAATCTCGTTTACTTTTTTATATGGATTTATTTTTGATAATTCAACTACCGTATCAATCATTTTTTGTGGCAATAAATTGTTTAAACAATTTTTGAATTCTTTGTTCTTTCCTTCTAAAAAGTCTCTTTGTATTCTGTTATCAAGTTTTTCTTGTTGTAATGCTGGTTTTAAATCTATTACAAGCTGTATTTTTCCTTCTTTTAAGAGGTTTTCTACATTTTTATATCTTAGTAAATGTGCTGATGAACTCAATATTGTTGGTCCAGATACTCCAAAATGTGTAAATAGCATTTCTCCAAAATCTTCATATATTGTCTTGTTTTTGTTTGTATCAATCAATTTTATTTGAACATTTCTTAGGCTTAAGCCTTGCATTTGTTTACAAATATTTAAAGATTTGCCTTCTGCTGTTAATGGAACAAGTGATGGTTTTACAGGCACTATTGTATGTCCTAATTTTTGAGCAATTTCATATCCGTCTCCAGTAGAACCTGTTGCAGAATATGTTTTTCCACCAGTTGCAAGAATTACTTTGTCTGCTAAAATTTTCTTTTGTCCACCATTCTCATCTTCGTACATTACACTTACTACTTTATTTTCTTTGGTTTCTATTCCCACAACTCTGGTATTAAATTTTATTTTTACTCTTTTATTTTTTAGCTCGGCTTCAAAAGCCTTTAACACATCGAGTGATTTATCGGAAGTTGGAAATATTCTATTCCCTCTTTCTTCTTTTACACTAACACCGTGCTCTTTTAAGAAATTAATTATATCTAAATTCGTATAATTATCAAAAGCACTATACAAAAATCTGCCATTTCCCGGAACATTCTGTATGAAATCCTTTATATCCAGACTACTTGTAATATTACATCTGCCTTTACCTGTAATAAGTAACTTCTTACCTAATCTATCATTTTTTTCTAGCAAATAAACTTCATTTCCATTTTTGCTAGCAGTTATCGCAGCCATCATTCCAGCTGGACCACCACCAATTACTACAACCTTCATTAAAAATCCTTTCTTTTCGCCCCAAAAGAAGCGTCCCTATTGGGCGATTGCTTTTATTAATCCTAATTTTCCATATTCGTATGTTAATGCACCTTGTTGGAATCCAACAAATGGAGCTCTTAGCGGTCCATCGCAAGATAGCTCTATTGAAGAACCTTGTGTGAAACTTCCAGATGCCATTATTATTTGGTCTTGGTACCCTGGGGTATCACATGGTTCTGGCAAAGAGTCTGAATCTACTGGTGAACCAGCTTGTATTCCTTGGCAGTATTTTATTAATTTTTCTCTGTCACCAAATTCTATAGTTTGAACTATGTCTACTCTTTCTGCATCAAATCTTGGTTCTACTTTGTAGCCCAACATTTCCATTACTTTGCTGGTTAATATTGCTGTTTTTATGCTTGCTTTTACAACACTTGGTGCTAAAAATAATCCTTGCAAAAGACTTCTGTTTATACCTAAAGTTGGACCAACACCTTTTCCTTCTCCTGGAACTGTTAATCTTTCTGCTGCAAGTTCTACTAAGTCTTTTCTACCTGCTATGTATGCACCATTTGGAGCAATTCCTCCGCCTAAATTTTTTATAAGTGAACCTACTATTACATCGGCTCCTACTTCTAATGGCTCTCTTTTTGATACAAATTCACAATAACAGTTGTCTATCATTATTATTACGTCTTTGTCTACTTCTCTTATTGCTTTAATTACTCTTTCAACCTTATCTAATGAAATACTCTTTCTTAAAGCATAACCTTTTGAGCGTTGAATTTCTATTAATTTTACTTTTGACTGTTTTAATCTCTCTGTTATTTTTTCATAATCAAAGTCGTCATTTATTAAATCGATTTGTTCATACTTTACCACAAATGATTTTAATGAACTTGGATTTTCTGCAATTCCAATTACTTCATCTAGTGTATCATATGGCTTACCATTTATGCTTAGCATTGTATCTCCAGGTCTTAAAAAAGCAAATAATGCAACTGTTAAAGCATGTGTTCCAGATATAAATTGGCCTCTTACGATACAGTCCTCTGCCTTTAAAACATCAGCAAAAACCTTTTCTATCTTTTCTCTTCCAATATCTCCATAACCATAACCTGTAGTACTTCCAAAATCCGCTTCATTTACTCTATTTTCTTGAAAAGCTTTTAGTACTTTTTCACTATTAAATTCACATATTTCTTCAGCCTTTTCAAACTCTTTTGATAACTCTTTTTCAGCTGAATTTATAAGTTTCCTGGCACTTTCTAAATTATAATTTTCCATTTTCATCCTCCATTTATTTTTACTAATCCATAATTATTTATATCTCATTTGTAAAATATGCTACCTCATACAAACTACTTACCTCATAATATTCGCCTATAAAGTTTGGTGCATATTCATTTAATTCATATGTTGGTGCTTTTACTTCGTTTCCTTTAGAATCCACTACGCCCCATCTTCCATTTTGCTTAACAGCTCCAAAGCCATATTCATTAAGGTCTATTGCCATATCATATTTAAAATCTACAACTGTATTTCCATTTTTGTCAACATATCCCCATTTGCCATTTTGTTCTTTTGCAAATATTTCGTTGTTTGTGAATATGTCTTTTGCATCTTTTTTGTTTCCGTCATAGTCTAAATAAGCTATTCCATTTGCTGATGTTACTTTTAAATAATTGTCTTTTATATAAACACGAATGTCTGTTAATTCTAACACTTTTTCCATTTTTTTGTTATATATTTCAGAAGTTTTTGTGTTTGAATCTATTATTTGTACTATGTTTGTTCCTTTTATATTTTGAATTGTATCTTTTTCCAGTGGTATTACTGTATTGCCACTAACATCTAGCACACCAGATTTTCTACCATTTGATACTATAAAGTAATCTCCAAATGCATATGAAATGTTTGAATATTTATTTTCTATTACCGATATTTTGTTTTGATCTATTACCCCATATTGATTGTTTCTATCTATTGTTATACTATATTTTCCATTTGCAACTTTTTCTACACTCTTATAGCTATCATCACTCTGCAAAGTTCCTGCAACATCAAATACCAATAGTTTCCCGTCTTTTTCTGCGTTTAGATAGCTTCCTGCAAATGTAATATTTTCATATTGAATTGGCAATATCATGCTTCCATCTAAATCATATACTCCCTGTTTTGCATTTTGTTGCAATACAAATATTTTGTTTTCACTATCAAAATCAATGTCTTCATATTGATTATCTATAAGTGTTTGGCCATTTTTTAATACTCCAGCCATTCCATTTTTATATGTTATTAAATATACTGTTTCATCATCTTTCAAAGAAGTTATTCTTTTTATATTTGTGTAAATTGTATCTAGTGTTTGTCTATTCTTATAATTTATATAACCATATCTATAGCCATTGTCTGTTCTTACATTTACAATATAGCCTGCTTTTTCATATTTTGTTTCTTCATTATAGTACCCATCTGTTGTAATCGAATTGTATTCTGGCTTTACAATTTCTTCTCCATTTATGTCTATAAGTCCATATTTGCCATCTTTTTGAACTCTTAATACTCCGTCTTTATATTCTAAGGTTTCTATACTATCATAAATTGCCGATGTTATTTCTTTACCATCAATGCTAACCAATCCATACTTTTCTCCATCTTGATATTTCAAAATTTGAGTTTGATATGTATTAGAAATTGATGTATTATTGTTTGGAATGGCTTGTACATTTTTGTATTTTGTTAAAGCTTCTTTGTTATTTGCATTTAATACCTTTGTTGTTCCATCTTTGTTCATACAAATAAATATTGCCTTAGAAGGGTTTGGAATCTGAACAGAATCATATTGTGGCTCTATTACTGTCTTTCCAGTCTTGTCTATTACTCCCGCTTTTTCTCCAATAAGCGTAGAAAAATAGTTATATTCTGTTACTTCTTCTAATTTTATCTTTTTGTTTTTAATAATATTCTTAGCAACCATAACAATTACTACTATTACAACTATTAAAAGTAACAGTCTAGTTAAAGCTTTTTTGTTAGCTTTTTTTCTTTTATTTTTTCCATTCTTTACTGTTTTTCTTAAATCATCTGGATTATTAACTTGATTTCTACTCATCACAACTTCTCCCTTTCATTTTTCACATATGTTTAACATTGGTTCTGTTTACTCTCTAGATTGGAAAATTGTAATTATTTTTCAATCACTGCATCTGTCTGAATATCAAAGTAAAACTCGATACCATTTTCTCTATTTACTGCACCATATTTAGAATTGTAGTTATTCATTATTGCTTTAACAAGTGCAAGCCCTATTCCTGTACCACCATCGGCTCTATTTCTAGATTCATCAACTTTGTAAAATCTTCCCCAAATTCTTTCTAAATTTTCTTCTGACAATGTGTCTCCTGTATTAAATACCGATATTTTTACTTTATGTTTTTCTTTATCTTCTTTTAATTTTATTTCTATATATTTTTCACCATTTACTTCTTTTGTATGCTTAATTGCATTTGTAAAATAGTTTGTAAACGCTTGCTCTATGTAGAATTCGTCAGCATACACATTTACCTTTTTATCTGCTTCAAATCTTACTTCTTTTATACCCTTTTCTTCTAGCATAACATTACATTTTCTTATTACTTCCTGTATTAGCTCGCATATATTAAAAGTGTCGTTGTTAAACTCTCTTCTTCCATATTCTAGCTTCATAAGTTCTAGTAGTTGTCTTACCAATTTATCCATTTTATTAGACTCATCTAAAATAACTTCTGCATAGTATTTTCTAGATTCATCATCAGCATTTACATTTTCAACTAATCCCTCTGCATAGCCTTGTATCAATGCAATCGGTGTTTTCAACTCATGTGATACATCAGAAATAAATTGTTTTCTCATTTCATCTATTTTAGATTTTTCTTCTATGTCTCTTTCTAGTTCCACATTACTGCTACGTAGTTGTTTTATTGTTCCTTCCAACTTTTGAGACATCAAATTTATACTTTTTCCAAGTTCATCTATCTCATCATTAGACCCTGTTGGTTCATATTTTTTGCTAAAATCTAATTTAGACATCTTATTTGCAATAACATTCAATTCTAGTATTGGGTTGGTAAACCTTCTAGAAACGTACGAAACTGCAATTCCTGCTATTACAATAGCAATTACTCCAATTATCAACAACAAATTATTAGAAATTCTAACGCTCTCCTCTATTGCAGAAATTGGAATTTGAATATAAATTTTATAGCCATTGTCTAATTCCCCAGATAATAATATGCTATTTAGACTAGACGTCGTTACTTTTTTTATCTCCATATTGTTATTCGAATATAAAACTCTTTCTCTTTTTCCAAACAATTTCAGCCTATTATTTTCTAAATTTTGACTAATCATATTGGAAAAATTTTCGTTAGTAGAAAATACTAGCATATAATCTTCATTTTCTACCATTATATCAAAATTATTAGCCAGAGCATCATTTCTTATTTTTAAGAGAATTGAACTTTCATTATTATTATACATATCGTTAATTTTATTGTACTCTTTTTTTACAGAATTTATTTTAGAAACCATGTAAAAAGTTTCTAATACCATGCTGTTCATTATAACCAGCAATGCAACAATAAATATTACTATAACACTGAGTGTAATAAAAAGCTTTACACGAACGGACTTAAATCTTGTTTTTTTCACTCTTATTCATATTCCTCCTTCATCACAAAAACTCACTTGGAAAAGAATTAAATTTTGACAAGGAAAATGAATTTCAAAGGCGAGGGCGCATACGTGGTGTATGTAACCGCGTTTGAAATGATATTTGACGCAGTCAAAATTGTAATTATTTTTCAAGGATTTACTACTTTTTAACTTCAAACTTATATCCAATTCCTCTTATTGTTTCTATATATTTGCCTTTTTTTCCTAGCTTGTGTCTTATCTTTTTTATATGACTATCTATAGTTCTAGAATCTCCATAATAGTCATAGTTCCATACATTGTTTAATATTTTATCTCTTGACAATGCGATTCCTTGGTTTTCTACCAAATATACTAATAACTCATATTCTCTTAGACTAAGTTCAATTTGCTTTCCATCAACCGAAACGGTTCTTCCTTGATTGTCTATTTGAATTCCACCATAGTCTTTTACTTCTTTATTATCTCCTGCTGTTCTTTTTAATATTGCCTCTACTCTTGCAACAAGTATCTTAGGACTGAATGGCTTAGAAATATACTCGTCCACACCTAACTCAAAGCCGAACAATTCATCTTGTTCTTCGCCTCTTGCTGTAAGCATCATAATTGGCACTTTAGAAGTTTGTCTAATCTGTCTTAATACAGACCAGCCATCTAATTTAGGCATCATTACATCCAATAATATTAATCTTATTCTATTTTGATTTTCAGAAAATACTTTTAAAGCTTCTTCACCATCAGCAGCTTCCATTGTATTATAATTTTTTTGTTTTAAGAAATCTTTAATAAGCTTTCTCATTCTCTCCTCATCATCAACTATTAAAATACAATCATTTTCCATTTTTATTTGTTCCTCCTTACAGTTTCGGTTTAAAAAAGAATGAAACTTGACATAGTCAAAATTGTAATACTTTTTCAAACCTATTCCTTACCAAAAATATTTTATCTCTATAATTTTAAAATATCTTTGTGTCTTAAATATGAACATTTAGCAAAAATATGAGCTTGTCCATCATAATATCCAAAATAATTTCATTTTTATAAATTTAAACTGGAAATTCGTCCTTTGAGTTGGTTGAAGAGTTTCAACTAAGATCAACATGTTTCAATTTTATAAATAAATTATTTCTGGTCTTGAGTATCATTCATTGGTTTTTCTTTAATATAAATATTTTGTCCTGGGTATGATAGTTTTACATTTTCTGATTCTAATACTTTTAGTATTTCCAAATTTACACCATCTTTAAATGTCTCGAAATCGTCATACCCTGTCTGAGTCGAATTTAAGTATATAAATATTTGTATTCCTTCAAGTTTAATGTTTTCAAAATGTACTTGTATAGAGTCTGGCACTATCTGTGGATTTGTTTTTAATGCAAATTCTATTTTTTTCAATAATCTTTTTACTGTTGCTTCTGATGTATTTAATGGTAAATTTAATGTTGTTGAGTAACGTCTCTTGTCTATGTTTCCCCAATTTTTAACAAAGCTTTCAACCACAGTTGAGTTGTTTATGGTTATTACAGTATTGTCAGTTGCTTTTATTTTTGTACTTCTAAAAGTTATATCTATTACAGTTCCAGAGTAATCTCCAACTTCAATCCAATCTCCAACAGAGAAAGGCTTGTCTGTAATTATTGCAAATCCACCAAATAGATTCTTTGCAATATCTTGCGCAGCAAATGCAATTATAACACTAGATATTCCAAGTCCTGTTACTAGACCTCCTAAATTATATCCTAGTTCTAGTAATACCAAATATATTGCCACAAAATAAATTACAGCTTTAGCAATTTTGCTAACAAAATTATTTAATTGCTTATCTCCACTATATTTTGTTTTTTCTTCTAATTTTTCAAATATTACCGATTTCGGGTTAAATATGTCTGCAAGTCCATTTGAAACGCATATTATCAGTGCAATTTTATATAATTTGACTAGTGTAATATTTGCCTCTGTTGATAAATTTAATAACATAACAGCAATATAAATTCCAGTAACTTTAATTATTCTGCTTAAAGGTTTATAAAAAGCATTTTGCTTAATTTTCTTCTTATCTTTTTCCTTTAAAGAAAACAATCTTATTATCACATAGCTTATTAAATTGCTTACCATAAAAAACAAAGCTATTACAATTACAGAAATTGCTATGTCTAATAATGTTTCTTTATTTAAATTTTTAACTTTATCAACTAAACTTTCAATTATATTCATTCTTATTTAACATTCTCCTTTTGTTCACGTTTTCCCTTTATTAAAGTGTGACTTTTATTGTGCAAATTTCTTGTTATACTCTCAAAAATATACTTATTTCTTCCAGTACTTAGTATAAATTTACCATTTTATTAAGCATATTAGTAATCCTGTCTATCTTGTTTCTTATTCCATTCTATAAAAGGGTATTCACAGCATGGATTTTTAAGCTGTTCTTCATCTATTATGTCATTTTCACCTTTTATATATTCTTGAATTCCTTCATCTCTAAAGCCACTGCTAACAGCACTGTCGTAGCTTTGTGAATAATATATTGTTTTAATATCTGCCCAGCAAGCAGCCGATAAGCACATAGGGCAACTCTTTGCTGTTGTAACTAAAATGCAGTTTTCTAAAGACCTTGTATTTAAAGCCTTGCAAGCACTTCTAATTGCATTTACTTCTGCATGTGCAGTCGGATCTTTTGATGCAATTACTGTATTTCTTTCTATTAGCAGAATAATATATTTGCCATTTTCTTTTTCGTAAATTATTCCGGCTCCGAATGGACCTCCAATGTTATTTTTAACCCCATCTATAGCATATTTTGAAGCAAGTTCATACACTTCATTTACACATTCCTCAAGGTTATCATATTCATTATTTTCAATTTCATAATTAAACATATATCCATTCTTCCTTTCACTTTAATTATATTTTTCTTGTTAAATAAAATATTCCATATCTATTATACAATATTTTTCGATTTTTTCCACTTTTTTCTTCGATTTTTTTAATTTTATGGTATAATTACATCATGAATAAAAATTTTAGGAGTGATTTTTTTGAAAACAAATGAAACAATGATGCAATTTTTCGAATGGTATCTTCCTTCTGACGGAACTCTTTGGAAAACTGCTGTAAATGAAGCACCATATCTTGCAAAAACTGGAATAACACAAGTCTGGCTTCCACCAGCATATAAAGGAAATGGCGGTAAAGATGATGTTGGTTATGGTGTTTATGATTTATACGATTTAGGCGAATTCGACCAAAAGGGTTCTATTGCTACAAAGTATGGAACTAAGGTTGAATATCTTGTTGCAATAAATGCTATGCACAATTATGGAATAAAAGTTTTAGCAGATGTAGTATTCAATCAAAAAATGGGAGCAGACGAAACTGAAGATGTAATTGCAATAGAAGATAATCCACAAAATAGATCTGAATCTCTTGGTGAGCCTAAAGAAATTACAGCTTGGACTAAATTCACTTTTCCAGGTCGTAATGATATGTATTCTTCTTTTAAATGGAACTGGACTCATTTTCATGGAACAGATTGGGACGAAAAAACAAAAAGGAACTCTGTTTATAGATTTTATGGCAAACATTGGGATGAATTGGTTGATAAAGAAAATGGAAATTTCGACTATTTAATGGGTTGCGACGTAGACTTAAACAATGTGGATGTTGTCGAAGAGCTTACAAATTGGGGGAAATGGTATTTACAAACAACAAATGTAGATGGTTTCAGAATGGATGCTGTAAAACATATACGTGCATCTTTCTTTGAAGATTGGCTTGAAGAATTGCGCGAGTTTTCTTCAAAACCTCTATTTACTGTTGGAGAATATTGGAGTGGCAATCTTGAGGCTTTACAAAATTACTTAAAAACCACAAATAATGCCCTTTCACTATTTGATGTTCCGCTTCATTACAATTTGTTTAATGCCTGTCACAGTAATGGAACTTATGATATGAGAACAATTTTTAACAACACATTAGTTGCAGAAGATCCAAATTCAGCAGTTACATTTGTAGATAACCATGATACAGAACCTGGGCAAGCTTTGCAATCTTGGATTGATGATTGGTTTAAACCTCTTGCCTATTCTCTAATTTTACTTAGAAAAGATGGCTTGCCTTGTGTATTTTACGGAGATTACTATGGAATTCCAGCTAAAAATGTATCAGCTAAAAAAGACTGGTTGGAAAAATTGATATTTGCAAGAAAAAATTTTGCATATGGTTTGCAAATAGATTATTTTAACGACCCACACATTATAGGCTGGGTTCGTACCGGAGACCGCGAAAGAGAAAATTCTGGAATGGTTGTAATAATGACAAATTCAGATGGTGGTTGCCTTCAAATGAATGTTGGCAGTAACCTTGCAAACTCTGTATTTTATGATTATACAGGCAATATGCAAGAACCAGTTTACGTCGACCAAGAAGGAAATGGAATATTCTACGTAAACGGCGGAAGTGTGTCAGTTTGGGTAAAACAAAATTTAGAATAATTCTAACTTTATATATTTTTGCAAATTTAATATTATATTAATAAAAAGAAATAATTTTTATTTTGGTATCCACAAAACTAAAATTATTTCTTTTATTTTATTATTTCCTTGCACTTAAAGCTTTTATTTTTATCCCTTGTTCTTTAAACATTTTCTCATGTTCTGTTTCTATATTTCTGTCTCCATTCCAGAAATCTTGCTCATTTGCCAAATCATATGTTACTTTTTCAATTTCAAATCCCGCTTCTTTAAAATATATCAAACTTTCAGTAAACAAGTTATCATCGTCAGTCTTAAAATATATTTTTCCACCATCTACTAAAAATTGTTTATATTTTTCCAATTGTCTTGTATGTGTTAATCTTTTCTTATGATGTTTTCCTCTTGGCCAGGGATTGCAAAAATTTATGTATATTCTATCTATTTTATCATTTTCATCAAATACATTTAAAATTCTATCTATATCATACCTAGAAATTAATACATTGTTTATCTCTTCATTTTTCTCGGCATATACTTCTTCGATATTTCTTTTAGCAAGTCCTAGCATAGCATCTACTAAATCTATTGCAATATAATTAATATTTAGATTTTCGCTCGCAATTTGTGATATGAATCCACCTTTTCCACATCCAAGTTCTACATATAAAGGGTTATTATTTTCAAATAGGTTTCTCCATTTTCCCTTATATTTTTCAGGTTCATCTATATAAAATTTACTTGCTTCTAATTCTGGTCTTGCCCATTTCTTAAAACGTATTCTCATAATTGTTCCAACTTTCTAATTAAATTTCTTTCATATTATACACAATAACTTAATAGAAATCAATATTCGCCCAAAAAGGGGCGTCCCTATTGGGCGAAATTTTTCATTTATTTCACATATTCATTTAAAGGTTTTACTCTATATTCTAAGTCTCCTAATTTTTCTGTTGTTACATATCCTGCTTGTGCATTTATTACATCTGGAATTCTGTTTACTACCGAGGCACAAGTTAGTTCAACTGTTGCAGGTTTTGCAACTGTAATTGTTGTATCTGGCTCTCCATATACTGTCCACTCATTTTTGTCGTACTCTTCTGGAGAATATACTTTTCCTATACATTCGCTTTCTATTGTTATTCCTTCTTCTGTATATGTTGTTACAACAGCACTCATTCCGGTTGCATCTCCTGCTTTTACTGTTGTACCTAATGTTGATGAATATATATCCTCTTTATATGTCGTTGGTATTGTTTTTTGTGTTTGAGATTTTACTGTTAATCCTAATTTTGAACATAACCAACCATTTACGTTCCACATATATGAAGGAAGATATTCTCCTGATTCGATTATTTTTTGTCTTTCTTCATCACTTATCCTATCAACTGAAGCAACTTGTTTATCAAATTCATCAAGTGTTAGCCCTGAGCCGTGGGCTTTTGCTAAAGCTATTCCATAGTCTTCTACATTGTAGCTTGAGCTTCCTTTTATTTTCGTTATTCTTTGTGTAGAACCCGCTATAGAAGTAATTAATTGGCCCCAATATATATCTTGATATCCGCTTCCTGTAATTGTACATCCAGTTTGTTTTGCTAAATCGTCAATCTCTTTTGTAACTTGAGGGTTTGAGTTCCATGGGAAGAAAGCTTCTTCACATGTAGTAATTGCATTTACACCTAATTTTGCACATAGCATCAATGCGTCTTTAACGTCGTTTAATAAGCTCATTGTCGTAACGATTGCGATATCTGGTTTTAAAGTTCTTATTGTTTCTTCTGCATTCTCTAGTGCTGTAACTTTAACACCCATTTCTATTTTTCCCATTATTGTTCCAATATCTTTTCCAATTACATTTGGATTAACATCTATTGCTCCAACAACTTCTCCTCCTTTTTCAAGAACGTAACGCATTGTGTACACAGCCATCTTTCCTGTTCCAAACTGAACTACTCTAACTTTTCTGTCCATAAATAATCTTTCCTTTCTGTAAGGCAAATTTGGTTGGAAAAGAATTAAATTTTGGCAAGGAAAACAAATTTACAAGGCAAGGACTCATACTTCCTGTATGTAACCGCGTTGTAAATGAAGTTTGACGTAGTCAAAATTGTAATTATTTTTCAACCCGACCTCCTATAATTTAACTTTTATATAACTATTATAACTTAATATAAACATTATATACTTTTAAAATGTAGTAAAATTCTTAAAAAATTTAATAATGCCCTGAAAAATCCCAATTATTATATCTGTAATTATCTTTACTATCAAATTTGTATTGTATAAATTTATCATATATTCATGCGTTGGTGGAATTAACCATAGTACGCCTACTATTATTGCTAACACTCCAATTACTAATATAACAGTTAAGAAGTCTTTAAATGTCCATTTATGTTTTATTTTATATCCCAAACTTCTAAAATAATCTTCATATTGTTTTCTATATTCTGCATTTGCTTCTTTTTGAACTTCTTTCATAATCTTACGTTGTTCTTTTTTGCTTAAATTTGCATACGCTTTTCTCCAATCAAAATCTTGATTGCTATAATTATTTGGATTTGAATAATTACCAGAATTGCCTGAATCACTAGTTTGCATATTGCTTTCATATCTTACATTTTGAGTACCCGAATTATTCTGATAATTTATATATTCTTCTTGTTTTTTGCGTTCATCTTCTGCTTCAAGTTTTTCATCATATTCTTTGCGTTTTTGCTCGTCACTTAAAACATCATATGCTTCATTAATCTCTTTCATTCTTTTTTCTGCAATCTCTTTATTTTCAGCAGTTTGCAAGTCTGGGTGGTATTTTTTTGCCAGTGTTTTGTATGCTTTTTCAATAACTTCTTTAGACGCTTTTCGGCTTACTTCCAATATATCGTATAATGTTTCCACATTTCCTCCAAAAGTTTTAATATATTGTAAGTATATCATAGTTAAAAATTAATGTACAGAAGTTTTATTAAATAAAAAATCGTCCAACAGAAAATATGTTTTTACTCTTCTACTAATTCTTGTTTATATTTTATAAATTTTCTATCTCCTGTTCAGTTAATCCAGTTATTCTACTTATATCTTTTATGCTCATTTCTCTTTTAAGTTTTTTGGCAATTTGAATGATCCCCTGTTTGAATCCTTGTTCAAGTCCTTGTTCAAGTCCTTGTTCGAGTCCAGCTTTTCTTTGCTTTCTTATTTCTCTATTAATTATTCTTGATGCATTTGTCATAATTTCGTCTCTCCCTTCCATATTTCTTATTTTTTCTATAAATTCATTCATTATATTTTTATCTTCTGTTTCACTCAGTTCATACTTTATCAATTTTTCCAATTGTAAATTATCAAAAGTATTTTTTTCTTTTTGAATATTTATTATATCTTCTATATTTTTATACAATTCTTCTTTATTTTTAGATTTTTCTATTAGCATTGCTTTAGAAATTATTAGATTATCTTCCAATAATTTTTCTTTGCTAAATTTATTAGCATCTATCAAGGTGTACTCCAACCAATTTTCTTGATATCCTTCTATTTTAAAATATATTTATTTTCTCTTTGTTTTTCTTCTTCATCTTCCTCTATTATAATATCTGCATATTTTTTTAGCATTTTATTTATCTTTTCCTTATTTTGCAAATAAAATGCTCCATTAAAACCCATAATATCTTTTCCATCTACTGTTTTCAATCCAGTTGGAACATACATTTCTTCTATATTCAATCATCTTCCTCCTTATTATATAATCATTTTACTTATAGGTCAATTTTTTTTATAAATATAACTTCTTGGGTATTATTTAAGAACAAATTTCTTTCGCTATAGCGAATTTTTGAATAAATTTTTTATAAAATAACTTTAAATTTAATAAAATTATATTACCATTTAAAGCAAAAATCAATTACAATCGTTCGACAAAATTCTAGTAATTATTTAAAATCAATTAGTAAATCATTTTTCTTTAGCTCTTGATTTTCTACATTTCTATGATATAATACAATCTATCAAACGCCTGCATTTATGGCGAATTTTAGTATGGAGTTGAATTAATTTGAAATTAGCGTCAGATGATGAAACATTAGCCGAAAACAAAGTCTTAATATTGTATGCACTTAACAAAGCTAATAAACCACTAACCAATGATGTATTATATAAAATAGTATTAGCAGCAGCTAATATGAATTATTTTTATTTTCAACAATTTATGTTAGATTTAATTGAAGTTGGATATATTTGTTCTTTCCAAAAGGAAGATCAAACTTTATATCAAGTAACTGAAAGTGGTAGAAGAACCTTAGATTTAACTTTGGATTTGCTTCCTGGAATAATAAAATTAAAGGCAGATACAAACTTAAAACCAATTATAGATAGTTCAGAAGAAGAACAATCTATTGTGGCAGAATACACCCCACTTAGCGAAAATCACTATATTATAACATGTAAAGTTGTAGAAAATAACGAAACCGTATTTGAAGTAAAAACATTTGCAGGTTCTCGAGAACAAGCAAAAGATATAGTCGATAACTGGCAAAATAATGCTGATACAATTTACCCTAAAATATTGGATATATTAACGCAAAAATAAAACAAAATTCATTTTATTAAAAATAAGATTAAGCTCGCCTCTCGAGGAATCCAAGTATACTCCCTCAAAAGCTATGTACCGTATTTTTTAATGAAATGAATTTTGTTTTTTATTTATTATTCGTCTGAATGTTTCTTTTTATATAATCATTCGCCCAAAAAGGGGCGTCCCTATTGGGCGAAGTTTTTATTTTACATATTTTCTTGCATTGTTCATTTTTACAAATTCTTCTATTAATTCATCTTCTGTAAATGTTTTCTTTTCTCCTGTTTTAGTGCTTTCTATTTCGAAGCTTCTTTCTTGAGCCTTATTTCCAAGTACAAGCATATATGGTGTTCCAAACATGTAGCAATCTTTTATTTTTGCACCTAACATTCCTTGAGCTCTATCGTCTATTATAACTGGAACTCCAGCTTCCATTAATTTGTTGTAAATTCTTTCTGCGACTTCTTTTTTATCGTCTACTGCAACTATTTGTAATAAGTATGGTGCAACGCTTATTGGTAATGAAATTCCCATTGGTTCTCCGTTTTTTCCATTTACAACATTCTCTTCATAAATTGTTGCAACTGTTCTGCTTACTCCTATTCCATAGCATCCCATGTATAGTAATTGCTCGTTTCCATCTTGATCTATGTATTTTGCATTCATAGATTCTGTGTATTTTGTTCCTAATTGGAATATGTGTCCTAATTCGATTGATTTTTTAGCTTCTACGTTTTCTTTATCTTGAACTCCGTATTTTTCTTTTAGGTATTCGTCTGCATCTTCTCTTTCTAAAATTTCTGTATTAAATGCTACTCCTGTTGCCTTATCTACTAATATTGTGTCTTCGCCAATTGGTGATTCTAACATGAATTCCTCTGATAAGTTTCCCCCCATTGCTCCGCTGTCTGCTGCAACTGGTTTTGCATTTAGTCCTAATATTTCAAATATTTCTAAGTATGCTTTTCTAATTTTTTGGTATGTTTTAGCACATTCTTCTGCATTTAAATCAAAGCTGTATGCATCCATCATTGGGAATGTTTTTCCTCTTAATAAATATCCTCTTGTACGAATTTCGTTTCTGTATTTTTCTCCAATTTGATATAGGGTAACTGGCAAGTTTTTGTATGAACTTATTCTGCCTCTTACAAAGTCTGTAACAGCTTCTTCTGCTGTTGGAGCCATTACAAAGTCTCCCTTGTCTGTTTTAACAGAAAGCATAACACCCTCTTCTATGTATTTAGAAAGTCTTCCAGATTCTTCCCAAAGTTTTGCTGGTTGTAATGTTGGAAGCAATATTTCTATACAGCCGTATTTGTCTAGAACTCCTTTAATTACACTTTCAACGTTTTCTCTTAATTTTAATGGTACATTGTTGTACGCGTAAATTCCTGTTCCATATTGTACTAATTGGTTTGTTTGTAATAAAATATCTTGTGCTGGATAGCTTTTATCCAAATTATTTACTCTTATAGTTCCTAATCCTGTTTGTGATAATCTCATATTTATTTATGTATGACCTTTTTGCCATACGCTCCTTACATAATAAATTTAGGTTTTTCAGGTTCCCATAAACCTTTCCTTAAATAACAATCTGTGTTTTACAACTATTCTTTTATTTTTGTCTATATGTTATCGTTTTTTTATTACATCTACATTTTCCCTTTCGGGCATTGGAGCCTCAGAAATTGTTTCATCACTGGCAATTTCTTCTTTTTCTATTGTTGATTGATCTTCATTTGGAATTATATCATCGATTACAAGCTGTTGGTTTTCATCTAATTTATATTTTGGTAATTTTGGCAATTCTTCTAAAGAAGACATTCCAAACATCTTCAAGAAATTTGGTGTTGTTGCATACATTGTTGGTTTTCCTGGTAAATCTGCCTTTCCAGCGTTTTCTATCAAATTAAATTCTAATAATTTGTAGATAGTTCCATCAGAATTTACGCCTCTTATTGCCTCTATTTCGGCTCTCGTAATCTTTGGATTATATGCAATTATTGCAAGGGTTTCCATCGATGCTTGAGTTAGATTAGGCTTGCTTCTCTTATCAAAAATTGGATATAAATACTCATACATCTCTTTTTTAGTAGTAAGCTGGTACCCATCTTCCACTCTTATAATCTCTATTCCTCTATCAGAATTTTTATACTCTTCCTTCATGCTGTCTATTATCGTTACAACATCATCTGAAGAAAGCTCTAGAATTCCCATTAATTCATTTATTTTTATTACTCTTCCTGCGGCAAACAATATAGCTTCTATTATTGCCTTCTGTTTTTCTATTTCCATATATACTATTTCCCTTCTCCCAGGCTCAGCTTTAATTAAAGAATACTAATACTTATAATTCTTTGCTTTTCTCCTACGTTTTATATTACGTAAATATTATACCCTCAAATCCGAGGAGTGTCAATGCTGAATTCACAAGTAACTCTTGAATTTTAGAGCTTATATTTATCATTTAGCTTTTAAGTTTCATTTCAAAAAATGTCGATTTTTTTAGCTTGAATTCTTATAAATATTGTGCTATTCTATATGTAGTTTAGTTAAGGAGCGAAAAATTATGAATAATGACGAAAAAAACATAGAAATCGTTTCTGGAAACGGTGATGATTTAAACATTTCTCCTGTTTATGACAATCTTGATATTGCAAAACCAAGTGAAGATACAAATACAAAGAAAAATGTTATAATTCCAGATGTAAAAAAATAAGGCTGCATTTTATATAATGCACCTTATTTTCGCCCAAAAAGGGGCGTCCCTATTGGGCGAAAGAAAAAAGTGCTCTACATTTCTGTAAAACACTTCTTTCTTATCTTAAAGGAATTTATTTATGTTCAATTTATCTATTTATATAGCCTCTTTATTTTCTTCTACTGGAGCTTCTTCAGCTTCGCCATCGTCTTTTTGATTAACTACTTCTAAGCTTCCAACAGAAACTTCATATGCAACTTTATTTTCTACAGTTCCATCTTCATGCTTCTTTTCGTATTGTCTAGATTGAACTCTTCCTACTAATTTAACTTCTGTTCCAACTTCCATGTTCTCACAGAATCTAGCTGTTCTTCCCCAAGCAATACATGGTATATAGTCTGATTTACTATAAGCTCTGTTTACTGCTAATAGTATATCTGCTATTTCTCTACCAAATGGTGTTTGTCTGTAAACTGGTTTCTTGCATATATAACCTATTAATGTTACTTCGTTTGATATGAAATCTTTTCTTGCTTCTACTTCACTTTCTTGATCTTCTAACAATGTTACATTTTTTGCAAATACTGTTAGAACTAATTTGTTTTTGCCTTCTCCATAACTGTTGTATGATCTAAATTGACCTTCAACTGTTATTTTTGTTCCGATTGGTAACTCTCCGTTTACCATTAATCTTTCTGATATTGTGATTGGTATAATATCAGAATTTCCACTTAGACGTGGAACACTTAAATCGAATATATAGAATTTTTCTCCATATATCTCATGACTAAATCTTTTGTCACTTGTTACTTTTCCCACCATTATAATGTGGTTGTTCTCTGAATATACTGTATCCAACTTAAATTTCCTCCTCTTACTTTTTAAAGTATTTGTTTTTTTCTAACCTACAACTATTATTATACTACCATTTTTTGGTTTTGTCTACATAAAATGTTAAATTTGTTTTATTTTTTTCAAAAATATGCCCATTTTGAGGGCAAAATGCCACTAAAAAAATAATGTTGCTATACAATTTTCATAAAATTTTACTTACTCAGCAATAGTTTTATATTTTTTTAAAACTTCAATACATTGCTCTTGGTCGGATTTTCTTCTGGCTTCTCAAAAGGCGGGCTCGATTTCGTTTTGCAAAAATATAAAATTATTGCTAAAGTCCATTTTTAGTTTGCATACAAACTTGAAAGTGCAATTACTATCATTATATTGTACACATTCATATCTGCTTTTACATTAACCTTTATTTCTTGTGGTTCTATCACTTTATCAAACATGCTCCTTATTGTGTGCTGAACACAAATCAATAATTCATCTTCTTCAACGCTAGACACAGTTATATCACTCTTTGAGCTATAACCATATGAAATTACATTGCACGAATCTTCATATTGCAAATTTTCGTTCAAATCCAAATTCAATATTAAATTCTTAGAATTTTTCATTATTTTGCTCATTAATTCATCATTTTCTACACTTCTGTTTAACACTAAAGTCTCTAATTTTATATTTTTTGTGTTTTCTATGTTCTTATCTTTAATAAACAAAATATCACAATCATTTACCATTTTCTTTGTAATTACTTTATTAAGCTGTGTTTGGCTCTTAGAATCTGTAATTATTTCAATAAAAGGCATTTTTTTCTCCTTTTTTATGGACTTGATTGAAAACAAATTCAATTTTGTCTGTATCAAATATCATTTCAGACACGGTTACATACTAAATGGTATGTGCCATCTCCATCAAAATTTAATTCTTTCAACCTTTATTAACAATTCTATAATGTAAGTAGCTCACTCGTTGTCACTAACTGATATCCTTGCTTTTGAATGTTTTGTATTATTTTTTTCATGCTTTCTGCAGTATACTTTGCTGAATTATGTAATAAAATTATGCTTCCCGGTGCTAAAGTTTCGTTTATTCTTTCGCACATTTCTTCACCATTTAGTCCATTATAATCTAATGAATCTATGTTCCATTGAACTGTAAATAACCCTTGTTCACTTGCAATTTGAATTATTTCTCTTGAGTATTCACCATATGGAGCTCTAAAAACTTTTGCCTTTTGGCCTGTTATCTTTTCAATTTCACTAGAACCTTTTATAATTTCTTCCTTAATATCTGCTGTTTTCTTCTTTTTTAAATTTGTATAGTGATATGACAAATTACCAATCTCATTTCCGCTCTGCACAATCTTTTTTATAATTTCAGCATTTGAACTTGCAATTTCTCCCGAAATAAAAAATGTAGCCTTTGCATTTGTTGTAGCTAGTGTATTTAATATACTATCTATATTCTCTACATTTTCTCCACAGTTTATACTTAAACTTACCTTTTTTATTTCAGTTTCCACTTTATATACTGGTAAATTATTTACATTTGATGCTGAAGTTGCCACAACATTTTTTTCTCCGTCCCCAAAATGTTCTCCGAATAAAGCAATAGAGAACAGTATTGCAACGGTTCCTATCGATATTAAGTATGATCCAATTTTTCTTTTATTGAATACAAAAAACATATACATGCCTCCTAACTTTAGGTAAGTTATTAACAAGTATATGTTTTCTATAAATATTTATGCCATATTCTATTGTTTACTATAATTATTCCTTCATTTTATTTTTTATGTATTCTATTTCTTCGTTTGCATCTAGTCTTAAGAATATTGGCTCGCCTTTTTCTATTACCTTTAAGTCTGATGTTGTTTTTCCAAATTCTTTTATTGTATCATATTCTTTGCTTGCTTCTTCATTTATTCCTAATTGGCTTAAAATTTTATTTGATGTTTCTGTCATTGCTGGTTTTATTAATATGGCTACAATTCTTAGAGTTTCTACTAGATGGCTCATTACTGATTCTAGTTTTTCTGTTTCTTCTTGTTTTGCTAGTGTCCATGGAGCTGTTTCGTCTATGTATTTATTTGCTCTAGAGATTATTCCCCATATTGACTCTATTGCATTTGAAAAATGTAAGTCTTCCATGTTGTTCTCATATTCTGAAATTTTGCTTGCTACAATCTCTTCTAAGTTTGCGTCTACATCATTTATTCTTCCTTTATAGTTTGGCACATTTCCACCAAAATATTTATTTACCATTCCTATAGTTCTGTTTAGCAAGTTTCCTAAATCGTTACATAAGTCGAAATTATATTTATTTACGAAATCCTCTGGTGTAAATATTGCATCTTGTCCATATGGGAACTCTTTTAATAAGAAGTATCTAGTTGCATCTAAGCCATATCTTTCTACAAGCATTTCTGGATATACAACATTTCCCTTTGATTTAGACATTTTTCCGTCTTTCATCATTAAGAAACCGTGTGCATATAATTTCTTTGGTGTTGGTAGTCCAAGTGCCATTAAGAAAATTGGCCAATAAATTCCATGGAATCTTATTATATCTTTTCCAACTATTTGCAAGTCTGCTGGCCAGTATTTCTTAAATAACGTATCATCATCAGACATATATCCTAACGCTGTTATGTAGTTTGTTAGTGCATCTAACCAAACATAAATTACATGCTTTGGATCTTTTGGTACTTTTATTCCCCAGTCAAATGTTGTTCTTGTAACACATAGGTCTTCTAGTCCTGGTTTTATAAAGTTATTGAATAGCTCGTTCTTTCTAGACTCTGGTTTTATAAAATCTGGATTTTGCTCATAGAACTCTTCCAATCTCTTTTGATATTTTTTCATATTAAAGAAGTAAGATTCTTCTTTCATTTTCTTAACTTCTCTTCCACAATCTGGGCACTTTCCATCAACTAATTGTGTTTCTGTAAAATATGTTTCACATGGCATGCAATACCAGCCCTCGTATTCACCTTTATAAATATCGCCTTGCTCCATGAATTTATCAAAAATTTTCTCTACAATTTTAGTATGTCTTTCCTCAGTTGTTCTAATAAAATCATCATATTGAACATCCATCAATTTCCACAAATCTTTTGCTTGTTTTGCAATCTCATCAACATGTTGTTGTGGAGTTAATCCTCTTTTAACAGCAACCTGCTCAACCTTTTGGCCATGCTCATCTAGTCCAGTAAGCATTCGTGCATCGTATCCTCTTTGCTGTTTATATTTTTTTATTGTGTCTGCAAGCACCGTTGTATACGCTGTTCCTAAATGGAATTTGCCACTTGGATAATAAATTGGTGTTGTAATGTAAAATGTTTTCTTCTCCATAAAATTAATCTCCTTTCCACGCAAAATCTAAAAGATATAATCTTGACATGCATCAAAATTATATCTTTACTTCTGCCACATGTTTTTCTTGTAATATTGTAGCAATTTTTTAATGTTTTTTCAATAGATTTGTTAATTTTCTTTGTTTCACATTATTTATTTTTTCTATTACTTAGATAATATTTCTTCCACTTCTTTTTCAGTTTACATGTTTTATTTCCAAACATTTATGCATTTTACCTTTACTACGTTAGCTTCTATGTATCCATTTATAAGTATTCGTTCAATACACTGGTTTATTGAGTGCCAACATACTAAATATTCTTCTTATCCATTGCTATATATTCTGTACAAAAAAATTCTCCCTCATATTTTATAGATCTTATCCTACTATAAAATATGGGGAAAAAAATCCGTTCATGGACATTTTCTCAGTTTAGGGCGAAGCATCCCTGTTTCTAATTTACTTCTCTGGGCTCTGCTTTTAGCTATGCTCAAATTCGAGCATCCAGGGCTCAGATCTACATAAATAAAGTGTGCCTGAAACCATCGCGATCGTTGGCATAGTCAGAATTGCTACTACGACTACCGGCTGGATAATTTGCGAAACCGCTGCTGCAAATGCCTCCACGTTCAGCGTAAGGATAGATCAGGTTCGAACAGGACTCAGTCGTCCACTCAAAAACATTTCCTCCCATATCATAAATATTACATACTGGTGTGGTTTGTCCTGTTGGAACTAATACATATGAACTTTTTGCCTTTGTTTGTTTCGCTCCTGTTATATCTGTATATGAAAATGTTGTATCTTTATAATTTCCTTCTTTTGAGCTCCTTCCATAATCACTATTTACTTTTTGTAAAAATGTTATTGTTGTATCCCATGCATAACTACTTACTAATTTTGTTTTGGCTTTATATCCTTGCTTTGTTGCAAAACCTTCAGCTAAAGAGATTGCTTGTGCTATTTTTACATAATTATATGGGGCTTGATTTGCTTTTATTGTTACTGTTTTTGTTACATCATTTGAACTTCTTAATGTTTTTGCTTCTGTATTTTCTTTATCCCCTGCTTCATATCTTCCTATATAAAATCCTTTATATCTTTCTACACTTGTTTTTTCAT
>OGFG01000401.1_pt1 | contig 52627 bp, 99 predicted proteins | sample 1570761 | NCBI WGS metagenome assembly OGFG01 (sample SAMEA2581938, study PRJEB24529) | metagenome | biome: Human gut stool | place: China | collected 2011
ATTCAAAGTTAGATTTTATTGAAAGAGGTCATTATTTAATTTCTAGAAATACTAAAAATTATAATAAAATACTAGAGAATATTAGATTTGAATTTATTTTTAAATTTAATTATTTTATTTTTGAAACTATTTGTTATGCGGGATTTAATAATTTTGATGGATTTATTGATGTGGTTTTTAAAAATATTGAATTAGATGAAAATGAATTAAGAATGATATCAAATTTTTTTCAATCTTTACCTGATTGGATAAGTAAAAATGTTTCTGGTTATTTAAATAGAAGAGATGTTGATTTTTACTATGAAACATTTATTCCATTTATTAAATGGCATGGGAAAAGAATAAATTTACCAATTGCAGAAAATTATCTTAATAATACAATTAGCCAAAACGATTTACATGAAGTAATAAAAGAAGCAAGTAAATTAAATTTTTCTTTAGTCAATGAATATATAAATAAAAATAATTTATCTGAAAGACAAAACAATTTTTTATTAGGTTTAAAAAAATCAATTTTTGGTAATTTCATTGTTGCAAAGTTAACTAATGAAGGTGCTTTATTTTTATATAATGATGTAATTTATTTAGTTAAAGGATTATACACTCCAATAACTTCTATCTTTTATCAAGAGTTACCTGTATTTACAGAAACACTTATTTTACCATTTGAAGGACATATAATAAGTTCAGGAATATATAATTCCTATAACGTTTCTGTTGGACCAAATTTAAGAAAAAACATTAAAAAAGATTTGATGAACAAAAAAATAATAAAACAGTTTATTGATGCATAAATAATTATGAATATTTAATGTTGTTATATATAAATAGATTTTAGTATATGGTTTCTATAATACTAGTTAATAACTATAAAATTTTATGATATAATTTAGAAAAGTTAAGAAACGGATTTTCCGTTTCTACATATAAAATAAAGTAGAAAAATATAATAAATTATTAGATTAAGGAGGAAAAATAATATGGAATGGATTTTAATGGCATTATTTAGTGGAGGAGCAGCTGATTGGAATGATATAGCAAATACAGAATATAATTGGGAAGATATTTTTGAAGAACTTAAAATGGAATTTGGAGATTTAGAGGAAGTTGACATAAATGACATATATACAATAATTATGGAAGAAGGAAAAAGGGATTTTATAAAAATGGTAAATGACTTTATAATAGAAAATAAAAATACAGAAGATAAAGATTTAAAACAAGCAATAGAAAAATTAAAGGATTTTGATTTTGATGATGATGAAATATGGTATATATTTGCAAATTGTTTAGATAGTCATATTTGTTTAGAAATTGAAGATACAGAAATTATTGATATTTTAAATAATTATTTAGAAGATGAAATTGATGACATTAATGATAAAATAGGATTTACTTATATAAATATTAGTGAAAATTAAAAATATATTGTTGACAAGATAATAATTTTATGTTATAATAATATTAGTTTTTAGGAAAGGAAAATAAGAAATATGGAAATTTTAGAAAATTATAGAATAGTAAAAATTGAAGATAGTAGTTGTGATAAATTATATGATTTTATATTATTAAATAATAAAGTTAAAATAGAAGATTTTCAAGTTGAAATTAATAGAGTAAAAGAAGAACACAAAAAAGAAATTGAAGAGTGGGGAGATGATTGGCAAGTTGTATTAACAAATATAGACACAAATAAATTTGATTTTATGGAATTTTCTTATGATAGTGAAAAGTTATATATATAATAGGGAGGTTATTATGGAAACAAAAAGTAATGATTTAGAATATTTATTTTTAAAAAATCAAGATGAAATTATAAATAAATTAAATAAGGGAATAGATATTGTGATTAGAAAAAATAGAGATAATTATGTAATATATTCAAATTTAATAAAAAAATTAAAATAAATTTTAAAAATATATTGACAAGTCATAAATTTTATGGTATAATTAAGAAAATTAAAGAAAGAGGTGTTAAAATGGAATTAAATAGTAATGTTATTTATAGTAGAGATAATGAAAAAGCAATTGGACAAATTACAGATATTCAAATAGATTTTATAAAAAATTTAGAACATCATATAAAAAATGATGGTTGTATAGAAGAATTTATTGATAATTTAGAAATAATAACAGATTTTATTAAAGAACTAGAAGAAGTAAAAGAAGAAAATGGAAATATTGTTGTAAAATGTTGGTATTCAAATATGGGTGGTTATGAATATGAACTAATAGATTTTTAGGAGGTATTTGTTATGAAAAATAAAGAAATTTTTGAAAGTGTAGAAAAAGAATTGAAAAAAATAGCAGAAGAAAATGGACATACAAACTATTATAAAAATATAATTATATTTCAAGTTTATGATGAATTACAAAATATTTCAAATATAACAGAAGAAGAACTAGAAGAATTATGTGAATTTGCTTATGATATGTATATAGAAGTTGATGTTGATAATATTTATACTATTACAAATACAATAATTGAATTAACTTTATCTAATAGCATAGAAAATATTTTAAATATGAGTATAGAAGAATTTGAAGAAGAAATAACATTTTAATTAACAAAGTAATGTAGCCAATTTGGTTACATTATTTTTTATATATCCAGGAGCTACGAGAATGAGTGTAGAGCAATTTTTATAACAAAGTAATATAATTACATATCTTAAAATATAATAGTTTAAAATCCAATATCAAATAAATTTAAAAAATATTATAAAATACTTGACAAATTAAAATTTTGGTGCTATAATAAATACAAGTTAAAAATAAAGACTTACAATTCCAAAAAAAGTTGAATTGCGAGAAACATTCAACGAGCAACAAAATAAATATTATGTAAACTTAAATAATAAAATAATTATAACAAGTTTATATATAAGTCTAGGAGGCATGAGGTTGACTATAGAGTAATTTTTATACTTTAAATATATAGGTATATATCTTAAAATTAGATAGACTTAAAACTTAAATAAAATTAAATTAAAAAAAAAATAAAAAAAGTATTGACAATAACTTTTAAAAATGGTATAATTAAGAAAATCAAATAAGGAGGTAAAATATGGGGTGGAAAATAAAAACTTTTAAAACGTTTCAAGAAATGCAAAATTTTGTAAATAAAAATATTGATAAAATACAATATAATCAAATTTTTTTAAATAATGAATATGGTATAGAATATAAAAAATTATTAAAAATATATTAATTTAAAATGAAATATAATTATATAAAGTTTGCTAGAACTTAAAACTAGAAAATAGCAAGTGGGCTATAATATACTCAAAAGGTATATTGTAGCTCATTTTTTATTTGTAATATAAAAATACATAGCACATTGATATTATATATATGTCCAGGAAGCACGAGGTTGACCATAGAACGATTTTTATATTTAAGTAATATAATTTCATTACTTATTCTAAAATCTTAAAATAATTGATTTTGCAAACAATATTTTGGATTTCAAAATAGGAAATTTCTCTGTGAGTTTTGAGAAGAAAAGCAAGAAACGTAACAGTAAAATCAAAAAATCCCCGGGCTAAATAATATTTAGCTAAAAAAATGGGAAGAGAGAAAAAACGTAACAAAGAATTTAAAAATTCCCAGGCTATATTTATATAAAATAAAAAAAGATAAAAATAAAAAAAATTTTTTAAAAGGTATTGACATATTTAAAAAAATATGATAATATATATTTAACAAAAGAAAAGAGAAAGGAGAATTATATATGGAATTTAGTAAAGAAATTTTACAAGCTAGAGAAAATAATTATTCTATTGTAGCAAATAGAATGGCTTATTACTATAAGGAGGTATTAAATATTGAAATTATAAATCTGTTTTATAAGAATAAAGGTAAAAAGGCTATTAATTTTGATGATAAAAAGATAAAATTTGATTTTAAAATATTAATTAAAGATAATAATAAGAAAATTTTTAAATATAGAATATTAAATGCAAGATTTGATATAATAAAATATGCTCAATTTAAACATAATCATTTTTCTGACCCAAAAACATTAGAAGATTGGGAAGAAATATTATATTATTTTGTTGATAATAGAATTGTAGAATATTGTAAAGAAAGATATTTTCAAAATTCAGATTTGAATTGAAAACCTACCCTGTTAAGTTGAAAATATAGGAGGTGTGATATGACTTATATATCAATTAATTTATATTTATATGTAGTTGTAGGAGTGATATTTGGAATATTTGCAACATTATTTATTATGGCTCAAGATTATAAACAATATGAATGTTTTATTCCACAATTAGTTGTAGCTTCAATAGCAGAAGGATTTATTTTTGGTTTAGCTTGGATAATATCAGTTCCAATATTAATAATTTCAAAAGTAATTATATTTGTTATGAATTTAATTTTAAAAGAAGAATAATAGAAAGGGTTGAATAAAATATGAAAATATATAAAAGTAAGATAATGAAAGTGATAAATTTTATAAAAAATGAAGGTAAGTTTGAATTTGGAGATATGGTAAGAGTAAAAGAATTAAAAAAAGACTTAGGAGAAGAAAATTTTTATGCTAAATATCAAGGACAATTAGGAATAGTAACATCAATCTCATATGACAAAAAAGATTTTGTATTTGGTGTTAAATTTGAAGATGGAAATAGAATTGATTTTAGAAGTAGTGAATTAGAAAAATTATCATTTGAAAATCAAATTAAATATCGAAATTTGAAAATAGATTATTAAATTAGAAAGGAGTAAATAATATATGGAACAATGGTTAAGAGATGCTTTAGCAGAAGAGCAAGGATATATAATCTGTCCACTTGCTCCAGAAACATATACTATTTGTAATGAAAAATGTAAAGAATGTGAATATAATATAGAATTTGAGCAAGCTTTAAAAGAAAGGAATTATAAATGAGGAAAGTAATTATTATATGGAGTATTGCAGGGTTATTATTTTTTATGATAGCAGTTTTGGCAGCATTTGAACCCAATAATGAAAGATTAGAAAACAAACACGAATGTACAACATATATAAAATATCAAGAACATTACCAAGTTACCCCTATGACTTGGTATTATAGAGATAGTTTTAAATGTATTGAATGTGGAAAGATTAGGAGGCATTTTAAATGAAAGAAAATAGTAGAGAAGAAGATATAAAAATATTAGAAAATTATATTTATAATAAAAAAGAAACAATGAAAGAGCAATTAGTAAAAGCAATAGAACATCTAATAAAAGCATATAAAGAGCTAGAAGAAAAAGTAATGCAAAAAGATTTAGAAATAATAGGAGTAGAAGAATATACAAAGGCAAGTATAGGAGAAATAATAGAGCATTATTATACAGCAAATGAAGATTGCATTTCGAAATCTTTAGTAGAAGAAAAGATAGAAGAATTAAAAGAAGAAATAAGAAAAGAAAATGTTGATTTTGATTGGAATAAAAATTCAATTATAGCAGTTTTACAAGAATTATTAGAAAAGAGGTAATAGGAATGAAATATAAATATTTGTACGAAAAAGATTACAAAGATAAATCAGATATAATTAGAAAATTATTTAATACATCAGATGAGTTGTTCTGTTATCTTCTTAAAACAGGAGAAATAAATTTTAATGCAGGATGTCATAGTGCTGAAATAAGATTAAATAGAATTAAAGTGGAGGACTAAACAATGAATGAAGAAGAAAAGATATATTTTAAATGTCCAAAATGTAAAAAGATAATAGAAAGGTCAAAAGATAATCCTTTTATTAAATGGAAATTCTTAAAACTTTTCTGTGAAAGTTTCTGTGAGAAACACGGAGAAAAAGTATTAATGAGGAGGAAATTATGGATAAAAAAGAAATATTTGATGTAATTCCAATACAAATAGGAGAAATGTATCCTAAAAAAGAACAAATATGGCATTTTGAAAATAATAGTAATTGTTCAGATGATAAAATGATAGAAGAAATAAAGATTAATTTTGAGAGAATTACAAATTATGAACAAGGAATTATATTAAAAAATGGAATGATTGTGGGGTGGATTAAATGATAAAGAACGAATTAAAAGCAACAAGAGAGAGTAATGGAGCAGATAGAATAGGTGCGGAAGAAGATATAAAGATATTAGAAGATTTTATTTATGAGATGAAGAGCTTTGGATTAACTAAAGATACATTAGAAGTATCAAATGCACTAGAACATCTAATAAAATCATATAAAGAGCTAGAAGAAGAAAATCAGCAATTAGAAGCAATAAAAGATGAAGCAATAAGAAGATATAATTTTGAAAGCATACCAGTTTCTTTAGTAGAAGAAACGATAGAAGAATTAAAAAACGAAGATTTAGAAATATATGATACAGATAGTGAAGACTTAATTATTGCAAAATATGAGCAAAGAGCAATTTTAGACTTTTTACAAGAATTATTAGAAAGAAGGAAATAGGAATGTGTGAATATTGTAATAAAAGAGCAGATAATAAAAAGCAAATAAATATAGATAATGAGTTTGAAGAATTTTATAGAGTATTCTTACCACCAAATCAAAAAGCTTTATTATGTGTAGAATTAGATGCAGAAGATAAAGATGGATACAAAGCAACAGGATATTTTAAAATAAATTATTGCCCAATGTGTGGAAGAAAGCTAGGAGGACTAAACAATGAATGAAGAAGAAAAGAAAGCGATAGAAAGATGCAAAGAATTAATTAAAGCAACTCATTCTTGTTGGATAGGATTGTCTAATCAAAAAGCAATTAAAACAGTCTTAAACATATTAGAAAAGAAAGACAAAGAAATACAATATCAAAAAGAAATAAACAAGACAGAACAGAACAGACACAAGCAGACAGAAAAGAGTTTAAAAGGACAGTTGCAAAAGAAAGATAAGATAATAGATTTAATGGTAGAAGAATTTAAAAAGATATTTAGCGAAGGTGAACCTTGTGATTTAGACCATGAAATGGAGTGTAAGAAATATAAAGAATGTAAAGACTGTATAAAACAATATTTTGAAAGGAAAGTAGAAAATGGAAATTGAAGTAGGAGAGTTTGTAAGAACTAAAGAAGGATATATAGGAAAATTAGTAAATAAAAACGAACAATGGGTTAATCCATTGGAAATAGATATAAAAAGAGAAGTTAGAAAAGACGAATTTCCAAAAACGCATTTATATTTAGATTATAACGACATAGTAAAACACAGAAAAAACATAATAGATTTAACAGAAGCTCGGAGATTATGTGAATGGTAGATTAGTTTTACAAGTAGACTATAAGAATAAAAATATATGCTTATTAATACCACTTACAGATACATTAGCTAATACAAATATAATGTGGTATGGATATGAAGACATAAAAACAATTGTAACGCACGAGCAATTTTCAAGCATTGAATATAAAGTAGAGGAGAAATAGTAGTATGTTAAAAATAAGAGATGATGTAGATTTAAAAGAACTTGAAAAATTCGGATTTGAATTAAACAGTAAAGGACAATATGTTAAGCCTAACACTTTAATATTTAAAAATAGAAAAATAAGTGGAAGAAGTAGAAATAGTGGTTGGTCTAAGTTGTATATTGCTTATGAATTATACGATTTAATCAAAGAAGGTTTAGTAGTAAAGGAGTAAATAAGACATGAGTAATGAAGAAAAAATTAATGAACTAAAAAAATTACAGAGTAGATTATACACAGAAGATAATGAGCTTTTTGAAAAAATAATGAAATTAGAAGATTTTATAAATTCAATTAGAATAACAAAAATTTCAAAACAACAAGCAAACTTGTTGGAAGTTCAGTTTCAAGCTATGAGGACATATCATCAAGTTTTAAGGGCTAGGATAAATGATTTACAAAATAAAATATTTGAAGGGGAAAATAAGATATGTTAGTACCAATAGTAGATATGGAAGAATTTGAAAAAATTGGATTTAAAAAATGTAAAAAACCTTATGATAGTTGTTATTATCTATGCTTTTCAAGAGGAATACAATATATATTTTTAAGTCCTGTAATGATAGATATTAATAAATGGGAAGATACAGACCCACGAATACACAAAAATGCTAATTGTAGATACAGTGATATAAGAACAGCACAAGATTTTATGTGCGAATTAATATTAAATGGAATGGTAACATGTGAATATTTAGTTGAAAGGAGTAAATAAGATATGTTTAATACTTATAATGCAGGAGATACAAATTTAAAAATAAATGCTTGTAGTGGTGGAATATATAAAACATATAAAGAAAGTTGGTTTATAAATTTTCATTTAGATAGTATTTTATCTAATAAAATATTGAGAAAAGAAGGGTGTTATTATAGACCAGGACATGGATATTCCACAGATAAATATGATTTGGTTAATAGAGACAATAGAGGGTTAGAAGAAGTAAAAGAAGTTGAAATACTACAAATGATTATTTGTGGAGATAAAGAAGTGATTGCAGAAGTAATTTTAAAAGAAGATTTTGAAAAATATTTTGAGAGGAGTGATACATAGTGAAAGAAAAGACAGCAGAAAATAAAAAAATGGATTTAGCAAATTTAATTTGTAGTAATGATAAAGGGTTAAGTTACCCTAATATGACTGAATGTGAAAGATATGGAATAACTTGGGGCTATGATGAAGATTGCCCAGTATTTCAAAAAAAAAGAATGTGAATTGCAAGAAGAAAATGATAGGTATTTTAGAGGTGTTTTAAGTGAAAGAAAATAGTATTAAGAATGAACGAAGTTCTATAGAAGAAGATATAATTTTATTAAAAGATTTTATAGAAGGCAATTTTAAAAGAGATAAGCTAGAAAATTATAAAGGTTCTTATAAAATGGGATATTTTTATTATAAAGATATACAACAAGCACTAGAACATATTTTATCAGATTATAAAAGAGTATTAAAAGAGAATGAAAAATATAAGAAAGCAATAGATGTAGTTAATAAAGAAAAAGCAGATTGGATTAGAGCATATCAAGAAGAAAAAGATAAACAATTTGGTTTTATAAACAAAATGTCATCAAAAAATTTAATTTTAAAGCAAGAAATAAAAAAATAAAATAAAGGAATTAAATAAATATTATAAAAAAGAAATATATCCAGAGTTATATAGTTGGAGTGATTTAACTATAACTGAACATTATGATGAAATGATAGAGTTATTACAAGAATTGCTAAAAGGGAGAGAGGAATAAATGAACGAGGAAGAAAAGGAAGCTTTTAAAGTAATAAATACAAGGACAAGAAGATTGCTTGATGAGTTAGAAATAGAAAAAGAAGATATGTCAGACGAACCAAAAATAGCTTATTTAATGCAAGAGATAAGAGCAAATAAAATAATATTAAATCTAATCGAAAAACTACAAAAAGAGAATGAAGAATTAAACAAAAAAACAAAAAGAATGTACTTTTAGAGAAGACGGAACAGAAGAATGCTTATGGCACTGTAGTAATTGTCATGATGAGTGGATATTTTATGAAGGAACACCAGAGGAAAATAACTTAAAATATTGTCCACATTGTGGAGCTAAAGTAATTAAATACGAAAGTTATATAGAAACAGAAATTGAAATAGCAAATAAAATGGTAAAAGATTATTTAAAAGAAAGTGAGGAATAAATGAACGAAGAAAAAAAGAAAGCTTTAAAAGTAATAAATGCAAGAACGAAAAGATTGCTTGATGAGTTAGAAATAGAAAAAGAAGATATGTTAGATGAACCTCGAATAGCTTATTTAATGCAAGAAATAAGAGCGAATAAAACATTATTAAATATAATAGAAAAACTACAAAAAGAAAATGAAGAATTAAAATTTAAAGAAAGAAGGAGAATAATTGGAAAATATGGAGATACTGAAATTCACGATGTGATAAATAAAACCTTATCAAATGATTATATATCAGCCAAAAAAATAAAAGACAAGATAGAAGAATTAAAAATTAATCTAGTAAATATGCAAGGAGAAGAATTATTAATTTATGAAAGTAAGATAGATATTTTACAAGAATTACTAGGAAAAAGTGAGGAATAAATGAACGAGGAAGAAGAACAAGCTATTGAAAGATTAAAAGAAATAGAAGTAAATACATACTCGGAGGGAAAAGCTAGAGCAATAGATACAGTATTAAATCTAATAGAAAAACTACAGAAAGAGAATAAATTAGCTAAACAAGCATTAATAAAAAATTGTAATATAGCAGATGAAAGAAATCAATTGTTAAAAGAGAATGAAGAATTAAATAAAAATTATAATTCTTTAATAGATAAAATAATCTTAAAAATAGATGAATATGATTATAAATTTGAAAAAGCTAAAAAGCAAAATAAAAATGATATAGCTGATTATTATTGGGATTTAATTATAAATTTTAAAAAATTGTTAGGTGGTGAGTAAGTTATGAACGAGGAAGAAAAAAGAAAATATGAAGCATTTCAATATTGGATACAAACAAATACTGAAAAAGGAGTTACTACAATTCCTGATAACTTATGTTTATTTGTTATAAACTTAATAAAAAGCCTACAAAAAGAAAATGAAGATTTGCACAGAGAAATAAATCAAAGAATAAAATTAAAAATTGAAAATGAAAAAATTGTTGATACACAATTTATACCAATTCAAAAAGTAAAAGACAAGATAAGTGAAAGACAATTTGAATTGCAACAAGAATATAAAGATTTTGAAGATGATGCAATATTAACAGTTTTACAAGAATTAATAGAGATGAAGCATTAGATTTGTTGGATAGATAGGAGGATATTATGGTTAATTATTATTTAAATCTAACAAATGGAATTGAATTTTTAGACAGACCAGATTTTAATATAAAAGAATATAAATTTGTTAGAATACAATCTACTGCTTGTGAAAAACATTTATGGGATAAAATATTAATGGACTTAGATTATAATTTTCTTTTAGATTTAGCTTTGGGTAATGAAGTAATTGTATGTGATACAAGTCAAAGAAAAATAATTAGTAGAGCTTTATATCAAGGATTAGAATTTATTAGATTTGTTTTAAATAAATATTGGTTAGACAAAGATATTATTCCTTATGTTAGAAATATGAATTGCTCTGAATATTTTCAAAAAGAATATAAAAAATTAGATAATAAAACTTTTAAAAAATTAAAATATCTTAAAAAATTTTTAAATACTGATAAAATAAATCTTACTTGTATCAGTTTTAATACCAATCATGACGGAGATTATAATTATTATAAAAATATTTTAATAAAAAATAATAAAAATTTTAATAATAGTATTGACAAATAATAAAAATAGTAGTATAATAATCACAGTTAAAGAGATGGAGGTATAATATGAAAAAAGAAATTAGTTATAATTTTATGCAAAGACCAAAAGAAGATTTGAGAAATCCAGATGTTTTAATTGAGATTATTGAAGATTTAGAAGAACAAATTAAAAGATTAAATAAAGAGCAACAAGATACAATTCATATTAATGTTTTATATAGAGGTTGCCATTATTCTGTAGATACTCAAATAAAATGGGATTTTAAAAATGGGGATTATGCTTATATTGCAGATGATAGTAAAGACCCAACAAAAGTAAAAATAATGGGACATAAAATATTAAATTCAGCAGGTGATACTGATTTTATTTTAACAGAAACAATATATAATCCTAATACAAAAGAAATAGAAGAGAGATGTGGTAAATCATTATATAAAACTAAGAAGCAAGCAATAGAAGCTTATTATAATTATCATTATGGTCAATTATATCGACAAAGTCCAGCATATAAAAAGTATAAGAAGGAAAGTGAGGTTAAATAATATGGAAGAGAATTTAGAAAAAATAGAATTTACTCAACATGTTTTAGAAAGATATGTAGAAAGGACTATGAATAAAACAGGGAATGAAATCAAACAATTTTTAGTTCAAAACGAGGAACAAGTTAAAGAGCAAATTTTAAAATTATATCAATATTCAGAACCATTTTGGTATGGAAAAAATAAAGACCATAATTATACTTATTTTAGAATAAATAAAAATGGCTGGTTAATAGTTGTAGATAGAAATAAAACTAAACTAATTACTTTATATAAAATTGATTTAGGGCTTGGAGAAGAATTTAACAAACAATATATTTCTGAAATGAAAAAATTAGTTGAGAATATTACTATAGAAATAGAAGAAGAAAAAAATCAATGGGCAGAAAAAAATGAGAAAAACAATAAAGCTATTGAAGAAATGAAAGCTCAAAATAATTTATTGCAAGCACAAATAAAAGCAAACAATGATACTATTGATATATTAGAAAAGACTAAAGACAATGAACTTGAAAAGATAGATATTAAAGAAAGAGAATTAAAGGCGAAGATAGAAAAATTTGTCGGAGCTAAAATATTTTAGGAGGTATATTATTATGATGAGAAAAGAAAATTTTATATTAGGAGAGAATATTATTACAAAAATTTATAGTTATGATGACCAAGGAACAGAATATTCCAGAGAAATTAAAGGAAAAATATGTCAAATTACAAATGATTTTGTAGTGATTGATAATGGAAAATATAAAGAAAGTTTTAAATATTCTGAATTTGAAAGATGCACGCCAGGAAATATAGAAAATGAACCATATGATTTGTCTTTAGAAACATATAAAGAAGATATTATACGAAATTGTATAGATGATATTACTAAAAAAGGTAATGGATTTGTTTTCACAAAAGAAGAAGCAGACAAAGTAGTTGAATATATTGAAACTATTAATGTTGAGAACAATAAATATATTGTAAATCAAAAAGATGGAATATATGAAATTTCAAAAATATAAAAAATTTTTATAAAAGACTTGACTTTCAATTTAATTTTTGGTATAATAGTATATGAAGTCAATAAAGAAAGGATAAATATAATGATTTATTTAATGAGTGATACACACTTTTGCCAAAAAAGTATTATACCTTATTGTAATAGACCGTTTAGTTCTATTGATGAAATGAATGAAAAAATTATAGAAAATTGGAATTCAATTGTTACAAATAAAGATACTGTATATTTTTTAGGAGATTTTTCATTTGGCACACCTAATGAAACTAGGGATATTTGCAATAGATTGAATGGATATAAAATAATAATTCGTGGAAATCATGACCGAGATACCGATATAGAATATTTTAAAGAAATAGGATTTTCTCAAGTATTTGACACACCTCAAAGATTATATTATACTGACCAATATTCGGATATGAAATATGTAATCTTATCTCATGAGCCACAATATATTAATGATAATGAATTCAATATACACGGACATATACATGATAGTTCATTAAGTTCAGAGTACCCAGACATGAACCAAGATAATCATTTATGTGTTTGTGTAGAAAGAATTAATTATACACCTATCTTATTTGATAATATTCAAGAAGATTATTTAGAAGATTTTTTTAATAGAAAGGAAGATTAAAATGTTATTAAGTAAATTTACAGGAAAAACAATGGTTTTTAAAAATGAAAATGGATTTTACAGAACAACAATTTCTACAAAAAATAGAGAAGGAGAATATGTAAATAAAGGAATAAATATTGCTTTTAAAAAGGGAGTAGATATACCTAATAAAACAGTTATAGATGTTAAAAATGGTTGGCTTACTTTTGATGAATATGTAAGTAAACAAGATAACCAAAAGAAAACTTCTGATTTTAAAATATTTGTTTCAGAATATGAAGTAGAAGGTAACCAAACTAAGGTTTCTAAAGAAACTCAAGTCCCAACATCTAGTTCAGATGATATAATGTTTGGAGAAAGTGACTCTTTACCATTTTAATAGAATTATCTCCTGAAGAAGAAAAGAAAGAAATTTGGAAAGATATTCCAAATTATATGGGTTATCAGGCAAGTTCAATGGGACGAATAAGAACTTTTAATAAAGTTACTTTTACAGAACATCTAAGATAATTCTTAAATAAAATAATTCTAGGTATTTGTCTGGGCATTTACCTAGAATATAAAGGAGAAAATTATGAATGATATTGAATATATAGAAATTATGACAACTAATTATGCTAGATATAAAATTTTTAGTGATAATATATTAGAATTTAATTGTAATATAAGTGAAAAACCAGTAGATTGTTCAACATTTTCAGATTTTGGAGAGCTAGATATTATGTTAGTAGATAATTTATTATTAGTTATTGATAATACTGATAAAATTGAATGTTTTGAAGAAGAATTTGATGTTGAAGATTTTTATGTTTGTGGAATTAATATTTGGTATAAAAATGGTGAAAATAAAAATGCATATGTCAATTTAACAACTGAAGATTATAATGAAAATCAATTAAATTATGTCGTAAATGGTAGATTATATGTAACTATTGATGAAGAAATTTAAAAAATATTAAAAATTTTTAAAAAAGTATTGACTTCTTAATTTATCTATGCTATAATATAGATAATGAAGGGAGAGATAAAAATGAAAGAACTAGAATTATTTTTAAATACTTATATGGCAAAAAGTACAAGAGGTAAATATGAAGATGATATAAAATCTTTTTTAAATTATAATAATATAGAAAATATAGAACAAATAAAAGAAATAGATGCAGATGATTGTTTTGCTTGGAGAAATTATTTACTTGAAAGTAATACTCCAAATACAATTAAATCTAAATTAAGTTCAGTAAGTTCTTTTTACAACTATTTAATGAGTAATCCTAAATATGGAGTCATAACAAATCCAATAGCAGCTGGAGAATTAAGAAAAAAGACAAAAGGTAACACAAATCCAGAAAATACAACATGGCTTGATAAACAAGAGGCAACTAACTTTATGAAATGTTGTAAAAATGCTAGAGAAACTGCAATGTGTGCAGTATTATGTAATAATGGATTACGTGTTAGTGAATTGATAGGATTAGAGTTAGAAAGTTATGAAAAATTTAAAAATGAAAAAGGAGAAGACTGCGCTCATATTACTATTAGAAGAAAAGGTGGTAAATTACAAGCAATTCAATTTAATTCTTATGTTACTGAGAAAATAGATAAATATCTTTTGACTAGAAAAGAAACAGATTGCCCAAAATTATTTGTTTCAAATGCTGGAACTCCAATGACTACAGTGAGTATAGATAGAACAATTAAAAAGATAGCAAAAAGAGCTGGTATAACAAAGAAAATATCTGCTCATAGTTTGAGAAGAACAGCTGCAACAAATATGTATAGAGCAGGATTTCAAGTCAAAGAAATACAAAATGTTTTAGGACATCAAAGTTTAGGAACAACAGATATTTATTTAAAAGGATTGGAAGATTGTGCTAATAATGTTTTCCAAAATTTTGTAATAAAAGGAGAATAATAATGAATAAATTAAAATATTTACTTTTATCTCTTATGATTATAATAGGGATTTATACAACATTTTCGTTAATTAATAAAAATAAACAAACACAAGTGTTTCAAATTAGTTTACCTTCAACTCAAATAAGTATGGAAAATATTAATACTCAAAATATTCCTATACCATTAGACATAAAAGAAAAAATGATAGCTGAACAAAAAGCAAAAATAGAAGAAGAAAATAGAACTCAAGAATTAAAAAAACAAGAACAAATTAAATTAGCTAAAGCTAAAGAACAACAAGAAAAAAGGAAAGTAGCAAAAGTTGTAAATAATACTACTTCAAGAGGAGATGTAGAAAGCAGAAAAGATAATAGCGGATATATAAAGTTTACTGCCACTGCTTATTGTGGTTGTGCAAAATGTTGTGGTAAGTCTACAGGTAAAACCGCTTCTGGAACAACAGCAACTGCTGGTAGAACAGTAGCAATGTCTAGCTCATATTCTTTTGGAACTAAAATAGAAATTCAAGGAATGGGAACTTATATTGTAGAAGACAGAGGTGGAGCTATAAAAGGAAACAGAATAGATATTTTTTTTTCTAATCATCAAAAAGCTTTGGATTTTGGGAGAAAAACAGTATATTTAAAAGTATTATAGGAGGAATAAAATTATGAATGAAGCAGACGAACTTAAAATGATAGAAGACTTAATAGTATTTTTATTAGATAATGGATATTCAGACCCTGGAAATGATATAACTTTTTTATTAAACGAAAATAATAAGGATGAAGTTATAAAAATATTTGGCGATAACAATGAATATGTAAACTCTTGTATAAAATTATATACAATGTCTGTTGTAATGTTTAGTATATCTTCTGCATTATATGAGATATATAAAGATAAAGAAACAGTAGAAGAAAAAGTAAAATATATTATGGATAGATTAGTTGAGATAGCTTCTAATAGAAATGGAGAATAATTTATATGAATGATAAAAATTTATATTATAAAAATAAATATGGAGAAATTCAATATAATTCTTCTTGTGAGAGTTGTCCTTATGATTGTAAACAAAGTTTTAAAAGTATAATTATGGATTGTAAAATGTTGAAAGAATTAAGGAATAAAAAGAAGGTGAAGAAATAATGTTGAATTTTGATTATGCATCAACTGCTCCTATAGATACAGAAGCTTTAAAACAAACATTAGATAGAATGGATGAAGGTTTATTTGGAAATCCATCTAGTAATCATATACTAGGAATAAAATCAAAACAATTATTAGAAGAAGCCAGGGTAAGAGTTGCAACATGCTTAAATTGTGACCCAGATAATATTTATTTTACAAGTGGTGGTTCTGAAAGCGATAATTGGGCATTAAAAGGTTTTATGACACAATTACCAAAAGAGTTTGAATTAATAACTAGCACTATAGAACACCCTGCTATATTAAATACTTGTAAAGAATTAGATAGATTAGGGTATAATATAAAATATGTCAAACCAAATTCTAAAGGATATATAGAACCTAAAGAAGTAGAAAAACTTATTACAGATAAAACAATTATGATTAGTATAATGGCTGTTAATAATGAAATAGGAACTATAGAACCAATAAATGAAATAGCTGAAATAGCACACAAATATAATATTATTTTTCATAGTGATATGGTTCAAGGTGTAGGATTATATGACATAGATTTATCTAATATTAATATGGCTTCATTCTCAGGTCATAAATTTGGTTCAATAAAAGGAACTGGAATATTATATTGTAAGGGTATTCCTATAATTCCCTTAATCCATGGTGGTGGTCAAGAAGATGGGTTGAGGTCTGGAACAGAAAATGTATTTGGAGCGTTAAATATGTCTTATGCATTAAAGCATACCTTAAATAAATGGATACCAGAGTATATAAATAGTGTTAGAAAATATTTGGAAAATATAAAAAATAAATTATATGAGAGTTTTCATGATAAAGTTTATCTTATTTCAAATGATTTAAGTGTTCCAAATTGTTTAAGCATAGGGTTTAAGAATATTGACAGTAAAACTTTACAGTTAATAATGTCTCAGAAAGATATATTAGTATCTGTTGGTTCTGCTTGTCATTCAAAATCTGATGAAATTTCTCATGTAATAAAGGAAATAAATGTTCCAGCACAATATCAAAATGGAGTTATTAGAATAACTTCGAGTCCACAAAATTGTAAAGCTGATTTTGACATTTTATCAGATAACTTAATAGCAACATTAAAATATTTATATGAAAGTGAGGGAAAATAATGGAACCAGAAGTAAATTTAGTTAAAGATAATACAAAGAAAACAAAAAAAGTTTTTGAAACAAAATGTTATCATTGTAAAGAGAAAGAAAAACTAACAACAGATGATGGTTTGAGTTTTGATTTACCATTTGCATATGTAGAAGTTAAGAAAAATAAAGATTTATTAAAAGAATGTAAAGCATATGTAAAAGAAAGTGAAGAAAAATATAAAAATGCTAAAGTAATTAAAAGAGCATTAATAAATGGTTGCCCAAATTGTGGTCATACTATTAATGTTTGTTGTAAAGATTATGTTGATTTTTATTCAGTAAATAAAAATAAATAGGAGAAATATTAAAATAATTTTAAAAAACACTTGATATTCATTATAAAATATGTTATAATATAATAAGATTAAAGCTGGTATTGATAAATTTTTATTTATTTTTAAGGAGTGATTTTAATATGTTAGATTTATTATTTAACCCATTTGCATGGAATAAAGAAGTTTATCAATTCAATAGATTGGAAAAGGATATGAAACCATATTCGGTTCATAAAAATGACAATGGAGTGACTTTAGTTCATAATGTTGTAGGAGTAGATAAGAAAGACTTATCTGTAAGATTAATAGAAGAAAACGGGATGTCAAAATTAGTAATAGAAGGTGAAACAGAACCTTCACTTGATAGTCCAAAAAGTAAATATTCTGTTCATTCAGAATTTATATTAGACAATAATAAAAAAATTGAAGATATAAGTTCTAAATTGGAGAATGGTCTTTTATATATTACTATAAACTATGAAGAACCAAAAGAAGGAAGTATAAAAACTATTGATATTCAATAGCATATGATTTTAATTTAATTTTTTAATATCAATACTGGCTTTATCATTATAGAAATAAGAAAGGAAGATTAAGATGATTGATGATTTAGAATTTTTAAGAGGAGAAGCAACAAAACTACAAAAGGCTTTAAGAAGTGAAAGTGGAAAGAATTATAAAAAATATGCTACACTATTTCAAGCATATTTAACAGCAAAAGGAAATTTACAACAATTAGAAGCTTTCCAAAAACAAAAAGCAGAAGAAGCTAAAAGAAAAGCAGAAGAAGAAAAGATATTAAAAGAGGCTGAAGCAGAAATAAAAGCAGAAAAAAAATCTAAAAAATCTGATAAATAAAATTTTAAATAGGTGATTATATGAATACTTTCACTTTTATAGGAACAATTCAAAAACCTAAAAGTAAAGAAGATTGTATTAAAACGACTTCTACAGGAAATAAACAATTAAAGTTATTAATTAGAGAAAATGAAAATAATTCTGCGTTTGTTCAAATGTATGGAGATACTCTTATTAAAGGTAGTATTCCTGTTTGGTTAAGTAATCAAGCAGGAAGAACTACTATAAATTTTGAAGATAGATTTAAAGAGAACATTTTAAATAAAATAAGTTATTCTTCAAAGTATATTATAAATGATGGTGATAATGAGAAACAATTTATATGGAAAGATGATTTTATGGAAAATGCATATGAGTTAATTTCTTCTCTACCTGATAACACAAAGTATGAAATAACTGGCGAATTTATATTATCTCAATATAATAATAAAACATATTATAATTTTAATATTAAAAGAATAAAAGTAAACAGAACGGATAGACCAGTTATGAAACTTACTTTAGATTTATTTTATAATTATAAATCTTTAGATGAAAAAGATAAAAAAAATAAATTTATTTTAAATGCTTTTATTGAACAGTATGTATATAGTTCTAAAAAAAGAGAATATTTTCCTTTAGAAGTACAATTTATTACTAATAGGTTTAATTTTAAAAATATTGCAGATGTTGAAGTAATTAGACATAGAAAAGCTAATATGCACCCAAGCCCAGAAGAAGGTTATGTGAAAGCAAAATGGGAAGCTCAATATGTAAGAGGGGCTCAATTAATTTTACCACCATTAGAAACATTACCAAAGGATATACAGTTTGAAATAGAAAATGCAGGGAGAGATATAAAAGAATATATGAGTAATGTTATTGGAGAAGCTACGGAATTTATATGTTTAACTAGACCAGATAATACTTTAAACAAAGAAGGTAAAGTTTATATACCTTTGAATTGTTCAGATAAGCAGTTTGAAGAAAATATTAATGAGCAATTTGCTAAACAATTAGAAAATAATACATTAGATAGGATTGCTAAACAAAATGCAATAGACAATCCGTTTAATTAAGGAGGAAATTATGGAAGATAAAATAGATGAAGTTACAATGATAAAGAATATGAATATTCATAAAAAAATTCAAAAAGTAAAAAAAGAATTAAGTGAAAGAGAATTGAAAAAATCTGGTAGAAATGATTTTTCTGGTTTTAGTTACTATGAATTAGGAGATTTTTTACCATCAATTATAGAATTATGTAATAAATATGGATTATTTACTAAGATAAATTTTGAAAAACATTATTCTATAAAAAATATTTCTACAAATGAAATTAATACAAATACAGAATATCAATTAGATGGAGATGTAGCAGTATTAACAATTATAAATACAGATAAACCAGATGAAGAAGAAACATATTCTTGTGATGTAAAAGAACTTAATTTAAAAGGAGCTAATAGCATTCAAAACTATGGTGGAATTCAAACTTATTTAAGAAGATATTTATATATGAATGCTTTTGATATTGTTGAAGCTGATATGTTTGATAGCGCTGAATTTGAAAAGAAAAAAAAGAAAAAAGCTGAAAAAGGTGATTTGGAAATTCTTGTAGAAAGCTGTAAAACTGCTTTCAAAGAAGCTAATGATAAAGTAAAAGCTGAAATTGGAAATACTATGAAAACATTAGGATATGAAAGTTTTGGGGCTTTATCAAAAGCACAAAACAAAAATGATATAGTAGCATTAGCAACAACTTTAAAAATAGAAATTCCACAATCTTTACAGGAAGAAAACAAAGGGGATAAATAATCCCCTTTAGTAAGGAGATTATACATGGATGGTGAATTAACGCAATTAGAAAAAGATATTTTAGAATTGAGAGTAGAAAAAGGTTATACAGAAAATGAAACATTAGAAGAATTAAATATTACTAAATATCAATATAATAAAATTAGAAAAAAACTTGAAGATTTAGAACTTTATTCTGTTCATTTAGTAAATAAAGCTAGAAAAAATAGAATAGCACGAGAAAGATATAAAGATAAAAAGTTGGGTGTTAATCAAATATCTAACGAAGAAGAAAAATGCAGAAAAGAATGTATTGATATTTTAAGTCAAAGGTATCTTTCATATAATTCTAATAAAAAATTTAATACAATTTTAGTGTCTAAGTTAAAACAACTTAGTAAGGTATATTCTTATAATGTTATTTTAAATACTATAAAAACAAAAGCTAAAAGTTTAGAATATGCAAGTAAAAAAGATTTTAATAATGATATAGCCAAAATATCATATTTAATAGCTATAATAAAAAATAATGCACAATCTGTTTATAATCAAATGAAAAAACAACAAGAAATAAACGATAAAAAACTTAGAATGAATGAAAGTGATAAAATCATTATTAGAGAAATGAACAATCAAAGAGTAAGCAGACCAACAAGAAGAAGAGATTTAAGTGAATTTTTAGATGACTAAGGGGAGATAAGTTTGAAAAAAATAGATTTAACTAAAAATAGAGCACCTTTAGAAGGTAATTTTGTATTGTCTTTATATAAAAATCCCTTAGAATTATATGGAGATTTTCCTATAAACCCAGATACAGATTTACTTACAGCTGATGGGAAATTTTATTACAGTTTAGGAAAAAATATGGCAGATAAAGGTATAAAAACATTTGATGAAGTCTCTATGCTTACTTATTTAAATGACTATCCTGATTTAAAAGAAGAATTTGAAAGTAGAGGCGGATGGAAAAATATTGCAGAATATACAGAAGTATTAGATGATGAAAATATTGAAGCTTATTATAACGAATTAGTAAAAAACAATTTATTGATACAACTAGATAAAAAAGGTTTTGATATTGCAACTAATTGGAATACTTTTAGTAAACTTAATACAGCAGATGAAGTAATAGATTATTTAGATATGCAATTAAACACTGTTGCATTAAATATCACACATGATTTAGCATTCGAAACATTGGATTATACTCAAAAAGATATTCAAATAAAAGAAATGGGAGAACAAATAGGATTGCAATTTAATAAAACTTGCCCTTTGTTAAATAAATTCTGTAATGGAATACCTAGAAAAGGATTAACAATGTTTGCTAGTTATACTAACGGTGGTAAAACAAGCTTTGTTTTTGAAAATATAGTTACTCCATTATTAAATCAAGAAATAAAAGTATGTATAATTAGTAATGAGCAAGATAGTATTGTATTTAAAGATTTATTATATTTACATGTATTAACTACTGATTTAAATTATTGGGAAATTGATAGAACTAAATTGAAATCTTTAGATAGTTTTACAGAAAAAGACAAAGAAATGTTAAATAAAGCAAATAAAATTATTCAAGAAAAATATAAACCTTATATTCTTTTTCAAAGAGTATATGATTATAGTATGAAAAATGTTAGAAGGTCAATAAAAAAATTAGCAAAACAAGGATTTGAATTGTTTATTTATGATACATTTAAAGTTGATGCAACTACAGATGCAGTTTGGCAATCTTTTTTAAATGATAGTAAAGAATTATTTCAAATAGCTTCTAAAGAAGGTGTCGCAGTAATAACTCCAGTTCAAATAGCTTTATCTACAAAAGGTAGAATTAGGTGGCTAAATGAAAGTGTATTATCAAATAGTAAACAAATATCTGAAATATATGAAGAAATTTTCATGTTTAGAGATGTTTGGCAAGATGAATATGATGATGGGACTATGCCAATAAAACCTTATTATTATGTTTGGGATGAAGAAAATCAAACAACAGTTAAAAAGAATTCCCCTTTGCCAATGGAAGATGGAAAACATTATAAAGTATTCTTTCATTGTAAAAGTAGGAATGGAGAAGCAGGAAGAACGGTTGTTTATGAGTTTATTCCAATAGCTAATAAATGGAAAGAAATAGGATATTGTCATGTAAAAGATGAAAATAAATTATAAAAGGAGATGGAATGATGTCAGTTGAGAATTTAAAGGATTATCTAATTGAAAATCCAGAAGAAATAATAAAAGTGCTGGAATTAACTGATTTTCATTCTATCTCTTTTTTTGATAATAAGAGAGAGATAAGATGTGCTTATTATGATGGAGGAAATCCAACTTCAGTATCAATAAATTGTGAAACACTCCAATCATATGTTTTTAGTAAAGGCATTGGAGGAGATTTGTTTTATATTATTAGTATTCATAATGATTGGAATATTCATAAAACTATTGAAGTTGTTACCAATATTCTCAATATAAAAGATTTAGATAATTTTAAAAGTCCATTTATATTTAATGGATTTTATAAACATATAAAAAGAAATAAACAAGATAAAAGTATTGTATTTCCTTTAAGCACTTTAGATAAATTTATTAATCACCCTAATATTAGATTTGTAAAAGATAATATTTCTCTTGAAACACAATATAAATTCCACATTAAATATGACCCAGTATCTCAAAGAATAGTTGTCCCTTGGTTTAATCATAAAGGAGAACTTGTAGGAATAACAGGTAGATATAATTTTAATAATATAGGCAGCAATCCAAAATGGAAAGCTTTAGAAAGTTTTCCAAAAGGAAATTACTTATATGGAATGTACGAAAATTTAGAAGATATAAAAGAAGCTGATTATGTTATTATTGGAGAAAGTGAAAAATTTGTTATGCAATTAGATAGCTATGGCTATCATAATGCATTAGCTTTAGGAAACTGTACTATTACAGATAAACAAGCTAGGTTAATAAAATCTTTACCTGTGAATAAAATTATACTAGCCTTAGATGAAGGAGTAGATATTGAACATATATTAACTCAATGTGAAAAATTAAAAGGTGGCATTTTTAATAATAATAAAGAAATATGGTGCATATATGATAATGAAAATAAAATAATGAGAAAAGGTAGCAAAGCATCTCCAACTGATTTTGGTAAAGATAATTTTAAATATTTATTAGAAAATTGTTGTTTTAAAAAGGAGTAATAAATGAAGAATAAAGATTTTAAAGAGAATATAAAAGTAGATGAAAATGTTTTAAAAGCAGTGGAAAATGTTTCTAAAATATATAAAGAGCAATGTAGAGTCCTTGAACAAGAAGATAAAGAAAAGCTTATAAGATATTTAACAAATATAGATAAAGAAGTTAAAAAAGAAAGATAAAGAGGTTTGAATATGAAATTAGAATGGAATGTTTTATATTATAATTTTAATTCTGATAAAATAGAAAAATTAAATATATTTAATTCTAATTTTATTAATGAATTGGATAAAGCAACCATAAATGATAGGGAAAGCTTAAAAAAATATATAAAAGACTGGGCTAGATATAATTATTGGAGTAGAGCAGAATATGAAATTATAGTTAGTGGGCTATTTAAAAATTGTAAAAAAGAAAAAATAGATATTTATAAACAAATAGAAATGAATTTAGATAGAATAACAGATTATATTCTAGCTTATATAAATAAGGAGAGAAATTATGAGCAATTATGATAAAATAATTTTAGCTATTAAAGAAAAATATCAAGGTAAAGAAAGGCAATTTTTAATCAATGAATTAGATAGCTTATATGATGATAATTTATTTTTGAGAGCATTAGAAAGTAATGGTGTTGATAATTGGGAATGGTATGGTGAGGCAGTTCATATGTATAATGAATGGAGGGAAGAAAATGACAATTAATTGTTTAGAAGATAGCATAATGTTATCTCCAGGAAGTGGAATTTGGATAGAATTAGATTTGGAAGCTGTAAAAGAAATTATAAAAGAATACAATGATTATTATGAAGAATGGGATGATGAAAATGATAATTAGTAATAAGATAAAATGTAAATCTTGTGGAGATATTATAGAGAGTAATAATAGACATGATTTTAAGTTCTGTTCTTGTGGACAATGTGCAGTAGATGGCGGACATGATTATTTAACAAGAAGTTTTTTAGGAATTTCTCCAGAAGAATGTTATGAAGATTTAAGTGAAGTGGTGGAAGATGAAAGATAAATGTAAAAAATGTAAATATAAAAGGTATTATGGGAAAGGATTTTTTCCTTGTACAAAGTGTGAAAATCAGCCGCCAGTTACTTGTTATGATTGTAGATATGCAGAATTAGGTAGGAATTGTAAAAAAGGTATAAGACCTTGTAAAAATTTTGAATGGAGTTAGGAGAAAATTATGATAGTAGACAATGAAGATTTAGAGAAGTTAGAGGATTTTGGATTTAAGAAAAATCATTATGGTAATTATGATATTTATTATTATACCATTGAAAAAATAAGAGATGATATTGATTGTTCTATTTTGGTTAATGATACAGATAACAATGATAATAGAGTTAGATTTATGTATTGTGATGACTGTGATTGTAAAGAAGAAGAGTGGGTAGATTTTTATATTAATAAAGATTGGCTTATTCCTGATGTGATATTTGATTTAATTAAAGCTGGAATTATAAAGAAAGGATAAAAATTATGAAAATAGGAGATATTAAAAAAGTAGAAAATAGAATAGGAATTTTTACTATTAAATTAATAGAAATAATAAATAAAGATATTGGTAGTTTAGATGGTGCGTTAGGAGAATTTAAAAATTTAAGAGTGGAATTTTATAAAGATGATTGGATGAGTCTATTTGACCAGGCTAATCCAAAATATATTTATTTTGTTGAAATTCCACAATGGAATAATTATAAACCTTTAACATATAAATTTGAAATATTACAAGATGAAGTTCCTAAAGCTGATTTTATAAGATTGGAGGCTGAATAATTGGATATAAAAGAAAAGATAAATAAGTTAAAAGAAGAAGGACATACAATTTATTCTATTAGTAGACTTAATACAGTTGATGAATGTGGTTGGGAATATTGGCAAACATATAAAGAACATTTAGCTAGTAAAGATAATATATATGGTTTTACTGGAACTAGAATTCATAAATGTTTAGAAGATATTCAAAATGGAATAAAAGTAGATTTTCCTAAAGAAATAGAGAAAATGTTGGCTGAAGCTCAAATGTTAGATATTACATTTCCAACAGAAAATATAGAAACAAAATGGAAAAAAGATATTATATCTTTTGCACATAATTATGTAGCACCAACATATAATAAAACAGAAACAGAAAAATTATTTTTAGTTGAAATAAATGGTCATTATTTACAAGGAATTATAGATTTACTGATTTACAATGAAGATGGAACTGTTTCTATTAGAGATTATAAAACAAGTAGTAAATTCACAAATGCTGATTTAGAAGCTAAAGGCAGACAATTAATTTTATATGGATTAGCTATGGAACAAATGGGATATAAAGTTAAAGATTTAGCATGGGAAATGTTAAAATATGTAGAAATCAGTTATAAATTAAAAAATGGAAAAATAAGAACTACTATTGCTGAGCGTGGATATATATTAGAAAAATTAAAATCAGACATAACTAAAGAATTAAAAGCTTTAAAACAATACGATGGATTACAAATAGAAATGATGGTTGATGAAGCTATAGAAAATAATAGTTTTGATAATTTGCCTCAATCTATAAGAGATAAATATACTATAAAAGATTATATATGTTATTATGATTTTACAGAAGAAAGAAAAAGAGAAACCCAAGCTTTTATTCAAGCAAAAATAGAAGATATAGAAATGTTTGAGGATAATAAGAATTGGTGGGAGCCAAAAGAAATTACACCTTATACTTCTTTCTATTGTCAAAATTTATGCCGGTCATCGCAATCATTGTGAATATTTCCAAGACTTTTTAGAAATGCAAAAAATATTGGAAGAAGATAAAGAAAATCAAGAACTTGATAATGAACTTTCAAAATTTATTTAATTTTTTTGAAAAAGTATTGACATTTAATTAAAAAAGGTGTATAATAACTTTAATAAATAAAGAGGAGGTATAAAAATGAGTGATTATGTAAGAGCAAAGGTTATAAGGTATCCATTAGATGATTTTTATGAGAAAATGAAATTTGATGATATGTTTGAATTAGAAGAATTTTTTGAAAAAATTAATAACGATTTTGAAGCTTATTCTTCAACACCAAATACTTTTACTTTGGAAAATACTTATGGAAATCATGCAAGTCATATTTATTTGGATTATATTTTAAATTGTAAGTATGGCTCAGACATGGGCGATTATGGTATGTCTTATGAATTAACAGAAGAACAGAAAGAAAAATGGAAAGATAGATTTGGTAAATATTTAAAAGACATAGATAAAGATAAATTTAGATTAGTTGAATATTGCTATTATAACGGTTGTGATTGTCCAGATTATTATGAAGTCACACCAAAAGAAGAAATTACAGATAATGATAAATGGATTTTGTAGGAGGGTTTATGGAAGAAGTTATAAAAATAATAAAAGAACTGCAAGCTAATTCTGGAAAGAGACTTCAGGAGATAATTAACGAAAATAAAAATAATAGTTTGTTTAGAGATGTTTTGTTCTTTTTATATAATCCTTATATTATAACAGGATTGTCTACCAAAAAAATTAATAAAGAAGTTGCTAAGCAAAAGAAATATCCACCGGCAAGAGATATAATGGATGTATTTTATTATTTAAATGAACATAATACTGGCACAGATATAGATATTGCATATGTATTAGAATTTGTCTCAAATCAAAAAGATGAAGATAAAGATATATATATACAAATATTCACAAAAGAATTAAAACTTGGTATTACTGCAAAAACAATTAATAAAGTTATACCGAAATTAATTCCAGAATTTAATGTTATGTTAGCTGAAAAATATTGGGATAGAATTGAAGAATTAGAAGTGAATAAACCAGATATAATAATAACTCAAAAATTAGATGGGATAAGAGCAGTAGCAAGAGTTATTAATAATAAAGTTGAAATATTTTCTAGGCAAGGTAAATTGATAGAAGGTTTGAAAGACTTAGAAAATGACTTATGTAGATTACCAAATGGATGCTATGATGGCGAATTATTATTAGATAAAGATAATATTCCTTCTAAAGATTTGTATAGAGAAACAGTGATGGTTGTAAATAGTAAAGAAAATGATAAAAAGGGAATAATATTTAATATTTTTGATACTATATCTACTGAAGAATTTGATAATAAATATTCCGATTTAATATGCCAATATAGAAAAAATATTATTAAAATTTTATATAAAAAATTATCTCCAACATATTGGCGAGCTGTTCCTATTTTATATCAAGGCAAATATGATAAAGATATAGTTAAGCAAGAGTTAAATAAACAAATAGAACTTAAACATGAAGGAATAATGGTTAATTTAGCTAATGCTGCATATGAAGGTAAAAGGACTAAAAATATTTTAAAAGTTAAAGCAATGCAAGACTGTGATTTAAAAGTAATAGGATTTGAAGAAGGAACTGGAAAAAACAAAGGGACTTTAGGTGCTGTTATAGTTGATTACAAAGGATTTAATGTAAAAGTTGGTTCTGGTTTTACTGACCAAGATAGAGATTATTTTTGGGCTAATCAAAAAGAATTATTAGGTAGAGTAATTACGGTGCAATATTTTGAAGAAACTACAAATAAAAAAGATAATTCTTTAAGTTTAAGATTTCCTGTTTATAAAGAACTTAGAGAAGAGGGGAAAGAAGTTAGTTATTATTAGAAAGGAATTATAGAATTATGGAAAATAAAAATATTTCGATTTTGGAGTTGTTTGGTGGAATTGGGCATGTACAAAAGCTTTGAAAAATATAGGTATGAATGTTAATGTTATAGATTATGTGGAAATAGATAAATATGCAGTAAAATCTTATAATGCTATAAATGGAACTAATTTTGAACCACAAGATATAAAAGAATGGGACAAAGACATTAAAGTTGATTTAATAATGCACGGAAGCCCTTGTCAAGATTTTTCACTTGCTGGAAAACAAGCAGGGGCAGTAAAAGGAAGTGGTACTCGTTCTAGTTTAATTTACGAAACAATAAGGATAGTAAATAAGTTAAAACCAAAATATGTCATATGGGAAAATGTAAAAAATTCATTGGTTAAACCTCATATTGATGTAGTAAATGACTATATTCATCAATTAAATATGTTGGGATATAATAGTAAATTAAAACTTACAAATGCTGCCTATTATGGAATACCACAAGAAAGGGAAAGAGTTATAATAGTTTCAATTTTGGGAGAAAATAATTTTAAATTTCCAAATGAAAATTTAAAATCTAATAATTTAGAAGATTATATCGATTTTAGAGAGGAAGATGATTTAACTCTAAACTTTTATAATCGTTATAAATTAATAAAAAATAGCAACGCATCTATAGAAGATTTTATTAATTATATAAATTCTCTACCAATAAAGAAAGGTATTGGAACAAAAAAGATGGGACTTTACAATTTTGGGGAAATGGATACTATAACTATGCCGACTAATGTTACAGGAACTTTAACTTGTAGAAATGTACAAAATTATAATAAAAAATACTGGTATAATAATAAGCTTTATAAGCCAAGCCCTAAAATGTGCTGGAGACTAATGGGATTTAATGACGAGGATTTTGAAAAAGCAAAGAAAGTAAATGATGATAAACATTTATATAATCAAGCAGGAAATAGTATTGTGGTAAAAGTGCTTGAAAAGATATTTTTAAATTTATTTAAAGGAGATTAATTATGGAAAATAAATTACCAGCTATAAAAGTATATGATATTGATTATAGTTTTATTATAAAAAATTATTTGAACCCAGAGATGTGGCAAAAAACTTGGACATTATTTCAATATAAAACATTTGTGGTAACCTTACAGATTGATTATATAAATTGTGCGGAAGAAAAAATTTGTTTTAAAGTAACATTAAAAGATAATTCAACCGAAAATTTATATAATTATGAATGGGGAAAAAATACTGATAAAAAAGCTCATTGTATGGCTTATTACTCTTTAAAAATTAATGATATAAATTTCTTAAAAAGAGAAATAAATAGTAGAGTGTTTGATTGTATTATATTATTAGAAAAATATAATATTTTAGCTAGTGAAGAATGTGCAGGATTAGAATATGAATATTCTAATGAAACAGAATTATTAACACAAATAGCAGAAAGATTTTTAGACGATAACGGAGTAAGTAACGAAGATATTAGAGATGCTTATATTGATGCTTATGTAAATAATAATTCAAAATTAGATATATATAAAAGTAGGTTAATAGAAACTTTGCAATATCAAACATTCTCAGATTTGTATTTAGTATATGCTAATGCAACGGGTGATGAAAAAGTTATAAATAAATGGGAAGAAACATTAAGTGAAAATAACAATTTAGGAGAACTTAAAGATGAAATAAAAGAATATTTAGAATATATGAATACAGAAGAATTTCAACAAGATAGCGTTAGTTGTTTGGAGGAGATTTAATATGTTAAGAAAAATTGAAAAAATATCAGAGTTAGAAGATATTTTTAATGAAGCTTTAAAAGAGCATGCTCAAACAGTTGCAGTTGAACTTACTATACCAGGGCAAAGAGATACAGAATTTATTGTTAATAGATATAGAAGTATTAGAAATAAATTAAATTATTATAAAAGAACTTATAGTGAAGATTTAATTCATAATAAAGTTCCTAGTATAAAAATTGTTTCTGCTGGCTGGGGAGATGCTGATTTATTTAATTAGGAGGATAGAAATATGTTTTTTGATTTTAATTTTACAAATATGTCAATAGAAGATTATATTTTAGAAATAAAGACAGGAAATAATATTCAAAGGCAAAGATTGCAAGCCCCACCAGAAATTGCTGAAGCTCAATTTAAATCTTTATGCCAAGAAGTCTGTAATTCTAATCAACCTATTAAAGTTAAAATTAGCCGAATAGAACAAGTGTGGAACCAATTTAAGAATGAATATAAACCTTTAGAAGTTTCTGCTCAAATAGCTAATAAACATTATATGGATGCTTTCCCAGATGAATTTAAGGATGGTGATAATAATGAGAATTAAAAGCTTTAGAGGAAACTCATTGGTTGCATTAGATAAGGAAGTTAATAGTTTTTTAAGAGAATGGAAAACTGCGAAAGTTATTAATTTTGTGGCTACTAATTCTGGAGGTTCTGTTTCTAAATTAATTTATATTTACATTGTAGAATATGATTATGACAAAGAAATGGATAATAAGGCTACAGAATGTATAGACGATTTTTTAAAAAACAAGGTATATTATAAGGAGGAAATTATGATTAAAATAGATGATAAGTTTTATATTGATGCTGATAGTAATAGTTACACTTTAAAAGAAAAAGATAAAATACAAGATGAAAAATCTAAAAAATATGGAGAAGAGATATTTAGAGATAGAGGCTATTATGTTACTTTAGAAGGAGTTTTAAATGGATATTTAAAGGCTCAAACAAGAGAATTTGTGCAAAATAATGAGACAGATGTAAAAGAATTGATTAAAGAAATAAAGAAACAAACAGAATTTGTTAAGAAATTAAATTTGAAGGTGTAGTATGAAGGAAGTTTGGAAAGATGTAGAAGGATATGAGGGATTATATCAAATAAGTAATTTAGGTAAGGTTAAAACTTTGGCAAGAGAAATAAAAAGGAGCAATCGGAAGAAAATTATATATAAAAGAATATATTTCAATAGGAAGTATTGCTAAAAATGGATATTTTATAGTTACATTAAGCAACAATGGTACTAATAATATATATTATATTCATAGGTTGGTTGCCAAAGCTTTTATTTCAAATCCTGAAAATAAGCCATATGTCAATCATATAGATGGAAACAAGCAGAATAATAAAGTTGATAATTTAGAATGGTGCACTCCTAGTGAAAATAACTCTCATGCATTTCGCATAGGTCTCAAGGTCATAACCGAGAAACAAAGAAAACAATCTTCTATTAATGGCAAAATATATTGTTCAAAGAAAGTAATCCAATACGATTTAAATAATAATTTTATTAAAGAATGGAAAAGTCTTAGTGAAGCCAGTAACAAATTAAAATTGAACAGAGGGAATATAGGAACTTGTTGCAGAAGAAATAAAGGAACAGTTGGTAGATATATTTGGAAGTTTAAGGAGGGAAAATAATGCAAAGATATGAAAATTATCATAAACATCGGTCATTATTCAAATATTGTGACATTAGATGTGATAGTAAAACCAGAAGATTATATGAAACGTGCTAAAGAATTAGGACATAAAATATATTTTACAACTGAGCATGGATATAATGGAAACATATATGAAGCTTTGACATTAGCAGAAAAGTATGACTTAAAGGTTGTTTCTGGAATGGAAGCATATTATGTTCCGGATAGAAAAGAAAAAGACAAATCTAATTATCATTTGGTTTTAATTGCTTTGAATATGGAAGGATATAAAGATTTAAATTATCTTTTATCTGAAAGTAATGTCTCTGGGTTTTATTATAAACCTAGAATAGATGATGAACTCCTTTTTTCTATAAATCCAAATAATATTATTGTTACTACTGCTTGTGTTGCAGGAAGATTAAGAGAAGAGCAAGGGAGAGAAGAATGGATTTTAAAAATGAAAAATTATTTTAAAGATAATTTTTATTTAGAAGTCCAAGCTCATCCTTGCCAAGTACAGGCAAATTATAATAAAATGATATTATATTATCATAATAAATATAATATTCCCATTATTCATGCAAATGACTCTCATTATATATTCCCTGAAGAAGCTAAATATAGAAATATGTTTTTAAAAGCTAAAGGAATAAATTATCCGGAAGAAGATGATTTTATTTTAGATTATCCTGATAGTGATACTCTAATAAAAAGATATAAAGAGCAAGGAATTTTAAATGATAAACAAATACAAGAAGCATTAAATAATACTTTAATATTTGATAAGGCTGAAAAACTAGATATAAATAAAGAAATAAAAATGCCAATAATATCTAATACTCCATTAAAAGAATTAAAATCAATATTAAATAATGCTTGGCTAGAAGAAAGAAAAAATATTCCACAATCTGAATGGAAAAAATATTTAAAAGAAATTAGAGAAGAAACTAAAGTTGTAGAAGATACAAATATGGCAGAATATTTTTTATTAAATTATTATATAATAAAAAATTCTGTAGAAAAATATAATGGAGTTATAACTAAAACAGGAAGAGGTTCTGCTCCAAGCTTTTATATTAATAAATTATTAGGTTTTACAAATATAGATAGAATTTCTGCACCTATTACTTTATTCCCAAGTAGATTTATGAGTAAAACTAGAATACTTGAAAGTCATTCTCTCCCAGATATAGATTTTAATTGTGCTGATACTGAACCGTTTTATGAAGCATCAAAAGAATTATTGGGAGAAGACGGATGTTGGTGGATGTTAGCCTATAAACCATTACAAGTATCAAGTGGATTTAGATTATGGTGTAAAGCAAATGATTTAAATATAAATGATTATAATGCTGTTGCCATGGATTTAGCAGAATTATCTAAAATTAAAAAATCTTATACAGAAAGTAATTATTATAAAGATGAGAAATGGAAAAAATTGATAGATGATAGCCAACATTTTGTAGGAGTTATAGAAAGCATCGCACAGCATCCTTGTAGTACATTATTAATGGATAAAGCAATTAGTAGAGAAGTTGGATTAATAAAGGCTGGCAATATAATTTGTGCCAACATTACAAGCTATGAAAGTGATAATTATAAATTTCTAAAGAATGATTTGCTTACTGTTTCTGTGTGGTCTCTAATAAATGATACTTGCAAATTAGCAGGAATTAATACTCCTAGTATTGCTGAGTTAAATTCAAAATTAGATGAAAAAACTTGGGAAATATATGAAAAAGGATTAACTTGTAGTATAAATCAAGCAGATAGTGATTATGCCACTGGATTAGTAAAAACTTATAAACCACATTCAGTAGCTGAAATGTCAGCATTTGTTGCTTGTATTAGACCTGGTTGTGCTAGTTTATTACAAGATTTTATTCATAGAAGACCTTATACGACAGGAGTAGAAAAATTAGATGAATTATTAATAGATGGTGCTCATAGAATGATTTACCAAGAATTAATAATGAAATATCTTATTTGGCTAGGAGTTAAAGAAGATGACTCTTATGGAATAATAAAGAAAATAGCAAAGAAAAAATTCAAAGATAATGAATTAAAAGAATTAAAAGATAAATTATTAAAAGGTTGGATAAAGCAAGTAGGAAAACAAGACCATTTTGAAGAAAGTTGGCAAATTGTTGAAGATGCTGCTAGGTATTCTTTCAATTGTTTAGCAGGGGATACAAGAATTCAAAGATTGGGACAAAAAACAAATACTTTTAATCCAACAATAGAAGAAATGTATTTAATAAAAAATGATTATGAATATGCAAAAAAAACAGGTCATATTTCTTTGTATAAAAAATATAATAATCTAGGATATGGAAATGCTTTTTCTATGTTTGACGATAACAGAATTCATAAAAATAAAATAGTAGATATATATTTTACTGGAAAACAAAAAATTTATAGAGTAAAAACTTCTTCTGGATGTTATGTTGATTGTACCTTAAATCATAGTTTTCCAACTCCAACAGGTAAGAAAAAACTAAAAGAACTATCCGTAGGAGATAATCTATATGTTAAAGGGATATATGAAAAAACTCCAGATACTTATAGATTTACAAATGGTGTTTTTGAAAGTAATATTCCAAAAAAAGGAGAAAAAGGTTTTCAAGTAAAAGAAAATGGAGAATGCCATAAGTTTAAAGCTATTTATAAAGAGAATATTCAAAATAACAACCCATGTACTATGTGTAATAAACCTTTTGATGACTCTCAATTTGAATTGCATCATATTGACCATGATAGAACACACAATGATAGAGATAATTTAATGTGGCTATGTAATAATTGTCATAAAAAAATACACTATAAAGATGGTAGAAAAAAAGTTATGGAAAAAGGAATTCCAACGAAAATTGAAAAAATTGTATCTATAGAATATTTAAGAGAAGATAATGTATATGATATTGAAATGGAAAGTCCAGCTCATAATTTTATAAGTGAAAGTGGATTGGTTGTTTCTAATTGCTCACATTCTCTTGCTTATGCTTATGATAGTATTTATGGTGCTTATTTAAAGTCACATTATCCTTTAGAATATTATACAGTTGCTTTAAATTCTTATCAAGGAGATTTTGATAGAACAAATAAACTTACACAAGAATTAGAGTATTTTAAGATAAAAATATCTAGTCCAAAATTTAGATATTCATTTGGAGAATATTCTTGTGATAAAAATACCAACACAATATATAAAGGTATATCTAGTATCAAAGGCTTATCTAAAACAATCGGCGACAAATTATACTCTTTAAAAGATAAAAATTATCCTACCTTTTTAGATTTATTAATAGATTGTAAAGAACAAAAAATAGGTATATCAGATTTAACTGTGTTAGCAAAATTAGATTATTTTAGTGAATTTGGAACTATAGGAAAAATATTAAAATTCTTAGATATATATAATGAATTATATGGTAAAAAAACAATCAAAAAAGACAAAGAATATTTAGTGAAAAAGTTATATTTAAAACAATTTTGTGCAAAAGAAACAGATAAACAATATTCTGGATTTGATAGTTATAAATGTCTAAGTGATTTAATAGATAAAATTCCTAATGAAGACATATCAATATATGATAAATTAAAATATCAATTAGAATATTATGGTTATGTAAATATAATAGATGAGAATATAGATAGAAGCTATTGGTTTGTAAGTGATATAACACCTAGAGGGAATAATCAAATATTAGATTTATATAAAATAAATACTGGAACACATCAACAAACTAAAATTAGAAATAAGATATTCCAAGTACAACCATTTAGTAAAGGAGATACTTTAAATGTAACATTATTTTCACAAGAAGGAAAATGGATTAAAGACGAAGAAGGCAAATGGAAACAATCAAATAGTGACAAAGAATATTTTATAAACGAATATAATATAGTGAGTGAACAATAAAATGGTGCATCATAATTTTAAAAAAGGTCAGAAAATATATTGTATATTAAAAAATGGCTCCGTAGTTATAGACAAATATGTTAAATCTACGGGGCATTTTCTTATACTTGAAAATAATAAATTTCATTGGTCAGAATTAAGAAATAGTACAATTTATAAAAATATTTCAAAAACACTTGACATTTAAAACATATTATGGTATAATGGATAAAAAGGAGATAAAGATAATGAGATATAAAACTGAAAACGAAGATACTAAATGTTATAAATCAACATTTGATAAAGAAATTGTAGAGCAATTTTTAAGAAATGTAAATGTGGATTATACAGAATACGAAGAAGAAATTATTGGAGACATTCCATATAATGCAATAAAATCACTTTTTATGGAAAACACAAAATTAGAACAAGAAAATTCAGAACTAAAACAAGAAATTTCTGAATTAAAAAATAGATTAGCTTGGCGTGTAAAATATAGTCAAAAGTTAGAAGAAGATTTATATGGTAATATGAATAATTACATTAATAAAAATAATGTAAACGAGAGCATTAATAAAATAGAAGAAGTTTTAAAAGATTTAAAGGAGGAAATGTATAATGAAAACGATAATTTGTAAAATTTTAATTTTAGTAGCTATATTATCTTGTATAGCAATTCCAGTATATGCGAGGGCAAGTGTTCATTCTTCACATTCTACACATGTTACAACTCATTCAACACCACATACTTCTACTCATTCTACAACACATTCTTCAAGTTCACACTCAACTACTTCAAGTAGTAAATCAAGAACAATTACTGGGGCAAAAAGTTACTCAACACCAAAAACTTATACTACACCTAAAACATATACAAGTAAATATAATTCTAGTAATATAAAAACACAAACAGTAAATACTAATCCTAGTCATTTTAGTTCTTATAGTTCTACAAATATATTTAGACCAAATTTTTGGACTGCAATGTGGGCTTTTAATTGTATGAAAGATAATGAAAATGATAACAGTAAAGAAGTCACAGAACAAGATATTGCTAAAGAATTAGAAGAAAGAGGATATTCTCAAGATGAAATAAAAGAAATATTAAAAGATGGAGAAAAAGCAAAAGAAGAAACAGATAAAGAAGATAGAAAACAAGCTATTATAGAAGGTATTGTAATAATAGTTGGAATTATCGTTGTTTCAGGATTAGGTATTTGGTTAGCCTGTATTATATAGGAGATAAAATATGATTATATTAATTATTACAATAATTTTAGTAGGATTAAGTTTTTTATGGATGTATTTTGCAAATGATTGGAATGGGATAAGTGATAACTCTTTATTTTTATCTACAATGGCTCTTACTGTATTAATAATTGAACTTATGTTTATAATCTTTAAACCTATTGACAATAATATGTTTCAATCAAGATATTATAGAATAGCAAATGAAATTTCTCAATGTCAAGAAATTAAAGAATATGATTTAATTGAAAATATTACTGATATAAATCAAACAATAGAATATTATAAAGAATTTTCTAATAATCCAATGACAAATATATTTTTTAGTAAAGATATAGCTAATATGGAATTATTACCTTATTCTAAATAGGAGGATAAAATGGCTGAAGAAATTAATTATAAAAGAAGGAATATTTATATAAATGAAGATATAGAAGAAGAAATATCTAAAGAAATCATAAGGCAAATAATAGAAATTAATGATTATGATAAAGAACAAGGAATAGAAGATATTTATTATAAAGCAGACCCAATTAATTTGTTTTTAACAACAAATGGAGGCAATGTAGAAGAAAGTTTAGCAATTTATGACACTATTAAATACTCAAAAACACCAGTTGATATTTATGTCTTAGGAAAATGTTATAGCGCAGGACTTGTGATACTAGGAGCAGGAAAACATAGATTTGCCTATCCAAATGCAAGGTTTATGGTACATGAACTTTCTTATAATGCTTCTTATAATAATCTTACAACACATGAAGATTACACAAATGAATTTAGAGAAAACCAAGAGCAAGTAAACAAATTAATTTTAAGTGACACAAATATTCCTAGTGAAGAGTTAAAATGGCATTATGAACATAAAAAAGATTGGTTTATGAACGCAGAAGAAGCACTAAGTTTAGGTATTATAGATAAAATTATAGACAAATAAAGGAGGACACAAGTATGGATTTTTTAGGAAAAATTAAAAATATAGATGTGTCCCCTGAAAATATAGTTGATATAACAATATCCACCGATAATGATACAATATTAGAAGAATTAGAAAAATTTTTAAAATCTCAAAAGAATATGTCCATAGAAATAAAAAGACTTTATAATAGAAGGAGTTTAGATGCTAATGCTTATTTCCATTTTTTAGTTAATAAACTGGCAAGATTTTATAAAACTTCTGATAATGAAATGAAAATTAAAATGAATTTACAATATGGAACCATTGAAAGAGATGAGAGAAACAAATGTGTTGGAGTAAAAATACCTGCGAATGTTGATATAACAAAATTTTATGAATATGCAAAATGGTTTGGAGATTGTATTGAGGGTGGAATAAAATTTAATAAATATTTATTTTATAAAAGGACACATACTTTAAATGCTAAAGAAATGGGCGACTTAATTGAAGGTGTCGTTCAAGAATGTATGGATGCTGGAATACCTGTTAAGACTAAAGAAGAAATAAAAGATATGATTGATAATTGGGAACCTAAAAATAAATCGGGAGGATATAATAAAAATGACAAGTAAGGAATTAATTAAAAAATATCCATGGCTACAACTTAGAAATGTATGGACTAATGAAAAATTAGATAGTGAATTTACTTGGCTTGATGATTTACCTGAAGGTTGGAAAAAAGCTTTTGGTTTACAAATGGTAGAAGAATTAGACCAAATATTAAGAAAAGCTAATTATCAAGACAAATATAAAATCGCTCAAATAAAAGAAAAGTGGCGGAGAATTAAGATGGTATGACAACGGAGTTCCAGAAGATATTCTCGAAGGATATAACCAATGGATGGCTAAGTATGAAAAATTAAGTAAGAGAACTTGTATAATGTGTGGTGCTCCAGGAAAATTAATAGATAGTGGCTGGATAATGCCATTGTGTAAAGATTGTGAAGAGGAAGGTTGGATGTAAAATGAATTCTATAAAAGCTTTTATATATAGTGTTTTTCTTGTGGTTGCATTAATATTTTTAGGATGGTATATGGTAATACCATATCAAAATCCTGAAATTACAACTATTACAGTTCAAGAAAAATATGTAAAAAATTCTAAAGGATTAGGAAAATATATGATTATAGATACAAATAATAACACATATGAAATAACAGATTTAATACTTAAAAGAAAGTTTAATAGCTCAGACTTGTATGCAAGACTAAAAGAAGGAAAAACGTACGAAGTAGAAATTACTGGTTCTAGAATTGAATGGTTAAGTTGTTATAAAAATATAAATGTTATAAAGGAAGTTAAATAATGAATTGTAAATATTTGACAACTAGGTCAAAGAATTATAAAAAGTATTTTTATTGTAGACACCCAAATGTAAAGTCTGAAATAGATTATTCAAAGTGCAAAATTTGCACTTTAAAAGAATATAAAGAACAAAAATCTATTCCAACTAAAAAGAAAACGAGAACAATAGCTACAAGCATCCCAAAATCTGTTAAAGAAAAAGTATGGGAAAGAGATGAGCATAAGTGTATATTCTGTCATAAAAATGTCCCAGTAGAATGCGCTTGTTGTCATTATATTAGGCGTTCTCAAGGTGGAATGCGGGATTGAAGAAAATATATTTACTGCTTGTAATGACTGTCATAAAGAGCATGATGAAGGGGCAAATCAATTAAAAATGCAAGAAAAGTCAGAAAAATATCTTGCTGGCAAATATCCTAATTGGAATATAGAAAATTTAATTTATAAAAAATATTAAAAAGTATTGACTTTTATTTGAAAATATGTTATGATATATAAAAAGGAGGTAAGATATGAGTTATTTAGATTTAACAAAAAAACTTAATGACACAATAGATAAAATCACAATAAAAAATTTAGAAGAAGCGTTAAAGAAATCAAATGAAGAAAAGAAAAAACAAGATGAAAAATTTGATGTAATATTTGAAAAAATAAAAGAAAAGGTTAAAGACTTTGCCTGTGTAGAAGATTTTGTAGATGATTATTATGATAAGCCAGATTATGAATTTCTTAGAGATATAAAATATGTTGGAACCATGAGAGGCGGAGAAGACCACAGATGGTATGTCGTAGGTAATAATGTATATTCTATAGATGTTGATGGAGAAACTTATTTTTTTGGTGTTTCAGAAGTAACAATGTTAAAAAGTGAAGAAATGAGTTGGGAAGATACTTATTGGGAAACAAAAATATTTAAAGTAAAAAGAATAATAAGAGAGGAGTTTGAAAAAGATGAATAATACTGTTGAAACAATTAAATGGATAGGTATTGTTATAGGTCTTATTATAGCTTTCTTATTTGCGGTTATAACACTTTGTATTTTAATGTTATGTACTTTGTTTGGTAATTTATTTGGATTTATTGCTATAGCTATATTATCTATATTATTAGCGATAAATGCATATATTTATTATAGAGAGAGGGAAGATTTATGGAACTAACTGATTTAGATATTCAAAATATGAAAACTAGATTTATTGAATTATTGAGAGATACAAAAAGAGAAGGAATTGAAGATTTGATTAACTTTTTAGAAAAATCAGATTTTTTTACTGCTCCATCTAGCACAAGATTTCATGGTGCTTTTAAAGGTGGGTTATTACTTCATAGCTTAAATGTTTACGAGAATTTTTTAAAGTTAAAAAATAGTGGAATTTTCCCACTAGATGAAAAAATTGATGAAACAAGTTATATTATTTGCCCTTTATTACATGATATATGTAAAACATATTTTTATGTAGAAGATACAAGAAACGTAAAAAACAAAGAAACAGGAAAATGGGAACAAGTTCCTTATTATACTATTGATGATAAAATACCTTATGGGCATGGAGAAAAATCAGTGATGATGATAGAGCAGTATATTAAATTAAATCCTTATGAAAGAATGGCTATTAGATGGCATATGGGATTTTCTGAACCAAAAGAGACTTGGAATGCTTTAGGAACTGCTTATGATAAATATCCATTTGCTATGATGTTACACTTTAGCGATATGTTAGCATGCCATATTGATGAGGTGGAAAAATAATGAAATTATATAGAGTTGAATATTCTTATACAGTAGAAGGATTTAGAAAAAAGTTTTTATCGAAAAAAATGAGACCAGTAAATGCAAAAGTGGATAATAGAACTGCATATATAATATGTGAAAAAGAAGATGTAGGAAATGAAGTAAAAAAGGCAATAAAGAATAAAATAAAAGAATGGCAAAAAGAAATTAATTCTTGTGGTTACACATGGTTATATGATTGGACATTAGCATTCGTTCCAGGAATAAAATTTAATCAAATAGAATGTTGTAGTAATATAGAGATATATTATGATGAGGCTACTATTGAAGAATGTATAGAAAGATTATCTCCTACAGAATACAATGAAATGTATGGAAATATTTTAAAGGTGGTAAAAAATAATGATTAAAGTAATTACAGGGGCTATGTTTTCTGGCAAAAGTTTTGAACTTATTGAATTATTAAAAGCATTAGATATGAATACGGTTAAAATATTTAAACCTAATATTGATACTAGGGATAAAGGTATAATAAAGAGTAGAGTTACTTTAGAGGCATATACGGCTTTGTCAATAGATGATTTAAAAGAAATTCCGCAGCATATAGATAATAATACTAAAACTATAATAATTGATGAGGCTCAATTCTTAACAGGAGATATTTCTATAATTGTAGATTTACATTTAAAAGGATATGATTTTATAATCGCTGGGTTAAATTTAACATCAGAAAGAAAACCTTTTGGTTTAATGAGAGATATTATGTGTGTTGCTACTGATATTGAAATATTAAAAGCTAAATGTGCTGTTTGTGGATTAATAAAAGCTGAATATACTTATTCTGCCAATGATAAAAAAGAAGGAGACATTCTTGTAGGAGATAAATATTTTCCTATATGCAGAGAATGTCTGTAAAAGGAGGACTAAATGAAAGATAGAATTTTATTATGGAATGATGACAATCACGAACCTTGTGTGTGGATTAATAATAAATTTGCTGGGGTGGATTTAGATAGAGTGATAAAGAGCGCATTATATGCACAACCAATAAGTAAAGAAGGATTTTATGAAGTATTATATATTTATCCTTGGGATTTTGAAGATGAATTTAATGATGATGATTTTGATAAATTATTTTATTGGTTTCAAACAATGCCTAATTTTACCGAAGAGCAATGGAATTTAATTTTTAAAAAACAATGGAAGGAATTATTCAAAACATTATAGAAAGGAATTATAGAATGAATAGATTAGAAATATTTTCAAAAGAATTAAATTTAATTAAAAATATAGAAATTAGAAAATTTGTGGAAACTTGTTTGAATGAAACACCTGAATATTTTTTTGAAGTAGCTGCTTCTTCCACTGGAAAATATCACCCACAATATGCATTAGGAGAAGGTGGTCTGATTAGACATACTCAAGCAGCCACAAGGATTGCTTATGAATTATTTAGAACAGATATGTTCCCATATAATGAAACACAGCAAGACTTAATATTGGCATCTATAATATTACACGACACATATAAACATGGGTTAAATCATAGTAGATATACTGTATTTGACCACCCTATTATAGCAGCTGAGCAAGTAATAAAATCTAACGGTGTTATTAAACAAGAGTATAGAGAAACAATATCAGAAAATATAAAAACACATATGGGTAAATGGACTAGAGATTACAAAAGTGGTAAAGAAATTTTAGAAAAACCAAAAACTGGTATGCAAAATTTTGTTCATATGTGCGATTATCTTGCTAGTAGAAAATGTTTAGAGTTTAATTTTAATGCGGAATTATCTCAATAAAATTTATAAAATGTATTGACATTCATTGTAAAATATGATATAATATAGGTATGAGATAAATCTCTTATAGACAATTTTTGTAAAGGAGTGAGGATATGCAGGTAAAAAAAAGAGATGGGCAAATTGTAAAGTTTGATGCTAATAAAATTATGGAAGCAATTTCTGGGGCAAATAGAGATGTAAAAGGCAGAGAAAAAGCAAGTATTGCTAATAAAAAAGAAATTGTAAAATATATTAAAGCATTAAACAAAGACATAATTACTGTTGAAGAAATACAAGATATTGTTGAAAAACAACTTATGGAGATAGGCAAATTTGAATTGGCTAAACAATATATTGTTTATAGAGAAAAAAAGAATATAGTAAGAGCTATTAATACTACAGATGATGAAATTAAAGAATTAATTGGCGGGAATAGTGATTATTGGAATAATGAAAACTCTAATAAAAATGCTAAAGTTGTAACAACACAAAGAGATTATTTAGCAGGTATTACCAGTACAGATATTAGCAGAAGATTATTATTACCAAAGGATGTTGTTAAGGCTCATGATGAAGGAATATTACATTTTCATGATATGGATTACTTTGGTCAAAATGCTCTGAACAACTGTTGTTTAATTAATTTAGAAGATATGTTACAAAATGGAACTAGAATGAATGGTGTAATGATAGAAAAACCACATAGATTTTTAACAGCTTGTACAATAGCAACTCAAATTATTTTAGGTGTTTCTTCTAGTCAATATGGTGGTTGTACAATAAGTTTAACACATTTAGCCCCATTCGTAAGAGATAGTTATAACAAATATTATAAAAAATATCAAGATAGAAAATTACCAGAAGAACAATGTAAAGAATTTGCTATGCAAGATACTAGAAAAGAAATAGAAGATGGAGTTCAAACATTTAACTATCAGGTTTTATCTATGACAAATACTAATGGGCAAGCACCTTTCTTATCAGTATGTATGTATCTAGGAGAGACGGAAGAATATAAAGAAGAACTTGCAATGATTATAGAAGAATTTTTAAAACAAAGAATATTGGGTATGAAAAATGAAAAAGGTGTGTATATTACGCCAGCATTTCCTAAATTATTATATGTTTTAGAAGAAGACAATATACACGAGGATAGTAAATATTGGTATTTAACTGAATTAGCTGCAAAATGTACAGCTAAGAGAATGGTTCCAGATTATATATCTGAAAAAATAATGAAACAATTAAAAATAAATAAACATGGAATAGGAGAATGCTATCCATGCATGGGTGGGTTATTAGAACTACAGCTCATGTAAAACCTTGTGAACGCATATAAAAGCGGTGTCAGAGTAATCTGGCTAACGGTGAACCCGAAAGGCAATACCGTGCCAAGTAAATTTTAATCAAAAGGAGAAATATTTTGTATACTATTTATAAAATTATTAATAGAAATAATGGTAAAGTTTATATAGGAAGAACTAAACAACTTAGAAGAAGAATGGCAGAACATAGGAGCCAATATAATAGACCAGATAGAACAAATAATTCTCCATTATATATAGCTATGAGAGAAGAAGGAATAGATAATTTTTATCATGAAATTATAGAAGAAACAGATGATTTTGAAAAATCTTGTGAATTAGAAAAATATTATATACAATATTATAGAGAAAGATTAGGCAGAGATAACGTATATAATTATCAAGATGGAGGAGTCGGTGGACAGTCTCATAATGTTGATGGGAAGAATAATCCTATGTATGGAAAACATTTAACCGAAGAACAAAAAAAGAAGATAAGTATATCTTCAAAAGGGAAGAAAAAACCTGAAGGTTTTGGAGATAAAATTTCTAAAGCTCTTAAAGGTAAACCTAAAAATAAAGAGGCTGTCGCAAAAAGATGCATTCCTGTTTCTTTAATTAATATTTATACCCAAGAAATTAGAAATTTCCCTTCAAGAGCTGAAGCAGGAAGGCAACTTCATTGTGATATTTCTTATTTGTTAAAAAAAGGAAAAGCGAAAGATGGTTGGAAAATATATAAAAAAGATTAGAATTTAAAGGTGTAGAGACTATCGAAAACCTATAGAAATATAGAAGTGAGTAGAGTAGGTTAGAGATTAATACTAATCGAAGTGCAAGGCATGATTATATCATGAAGAGATAGTCCGTTATTAATTAATAAAGTGTAGGTCATTTTTGACCCCAGATAGAACTAAAGAAAATATAGCTAAAGCTTTAAATTATAAAGAAGGTATTGGTAAATACTACGGAAGATTTAATCGGAGGGGTTGTTACAATAAATTTACCAGATGTTGCATTATCTTCTGGTGGAGATATGGAAGAATTTTGGAAAATATATGAAGAAAGACTTGAATTATGTCATAAAGCATTACAATGCCGTTATGAAAGATTAAGCAAAGTAAAAAGCGATGTTGCACCTATTTTATGGCAAGATGGAGCTTTTGCTAGACTTGAAAAAGGAGAAAGTATAAAAACATTATTACATGATGGATATTCAACAATTTCTCTTGGATATGCTGGATTATATGAATGTGTTAAATATATGACAGGACATAGCCATACAGATAATGGAGAAGGGCATGATTTTGCTATAAAAGTAATGCAAAAATTAAATGATAAATGTAATGAATGGAAACAAGCTGAAAATATTGATTACTCAGTGTACCGGTTCTCCTATTGAGTCTACAACATATAAATTTGCAAAATGTTTAAAGGATAGGTTTGGAGATGATTTATTTGTAGAATTAGATGGTAAAGACAGAGATTATATAACAAATTCATATCATGTACCTGTATTTGAAGAAATAGACATTTTTTCAAAATTAAAATTAGAAAGTGAATTTCAAAAATTATCTCCAGGTGGAGCAATAAGCTATGGAGAATGTCCAAATCTTCAAGGAAATATTGAAGCAGTATTAGAAGTTATTAAATTTATATATGATAATATAATGTATGCAGAATTAAACACAAAATCTGATTATTGCCAAGTATGTGGATATGATGGCGAAATTCTTATTGATGATAAATTAGAATGGTATTGTCCTAATTGCGGCAATAAAGACCATGATAAAATGAATGTGGCTCGTAGAACTTGCGGTAAAAATTAGACATATTGCCGCAGAAAAATGATTGAAATTCAGGGGAAACCTAAGTCAATAATGATATGGCAATCCTGAGCCAAGCTTACTAACTAAAATACACATAAGACAGTAGGTGATAAAATGTTAGAACATAAATGTGAAGTATGTGGAAGGATGTGGAGAAAAAAGTTAAAAGCAGATGGGAAAATTGTTTGTAATAAACATTATAAGCAATTTAAAAGAGCTGGATGTTTTTTAGATAATTCTCCCAGAACTCAAAGAGATAAAAACGAAATTATAATTGAAAATAATTTTGCAAAGATTTGTTTATATGATAAATATTATAATGTAATTAATTATGCAATAATTGATATTGATGACATAGATAAGGTTAAGAATATCAAATGGAGAATAAATTGTAATGGATATGTAATAAATAATAATCAGCATAGTTTATTTCTTCATCGTGTTATTTTAGGAGTAGATACATTTGTTGACCATATAAATGGTAATCGTTTAGATAATAGAAAATCTAATCTTAGAGTGTGCACTAAGCAAGAAAATAAAATGAATATAGGAATATATAAAGGGTATTATCATATAAAGGATAAATGGATTGCAAAGATAAAACAAAATGGGAAACAACTACATCTTGGAAGTTTTGATTATGAAGAAGAAGCACAATATGCAAGATGGTGTGCAGAGAAAATTTTATTTAAAGAGTTTATGTTTCCTAAGGAAGAACCAGTACTTCCAGTAAAGAGAAAACAAGAAATATTTGAATTAGTTAGTAAGAAGGTGCAACGACTACAATAATCACTATAGCCTTAACAAATAAATGTATGAGGTATAGAAGGTATAGTCTAGTCCCTAATAAAAATATCAGGAAACTGAGGGTATAAACGTATATTGGAACTAATTTCTGGAACAAAGGAAGAACAGAGGAAATTAAGGAAAGAATAATCCATCTTGACAATAAAGATTTGGAGGAATAACAATGAAATATGCAAAAATTCGTAAAATGGATATATCAAATGGAGAAGGAGTAAGAGTATCCTTGTTTGTACAAGGTTGCTCCTTCCATTGTAAAAATTGTTTTAATCCTGAAACTTGGGATTTCAATAAAGGCAAAGAATTTACTACAGCAGAGATACAAAAAATAATAGAGTTAGCAAATAAAGATTATATAGCTGGTTTATCTGTTTTGGGTGGAGAACCATTGCATAATAATAATGTAGATGAAGTGTTTCACATTGTTACTACATTTAAAGAAAAATTCCCTAATAAAAACATTTGGTTATGGACAGGTTTTAAATTTGAAGATGCTATAAAAGATAGTAAAAGAAAGTCTATATTATGTAACATTGATGTTTTGATAGATGGACAATTTGAAGAAGATAAAAAAGACTTGACATTAAAATGGAGAGGTTCTTCAAATCAAAGAGTTATAGATTGTAAAAAATCTTTAGCTGAAAATAAAATTATCTTAAAAGAAGATTAAAATATAAAGGAGATTTGTATGAATAGAAAAGAAAAAGTAATGAAAAGATTGCAAGAACACTATAACTATTTAGCAGACCAAGGGCATGAAATTATTTTTCTTGCTCATCAAGGTTCTTACAACTATAATTTAGATTATGAAAAATCAGATATAGATAGTAAAGCAGTTGTATTGCCTTCATTTGAAGATTTTGTTCATGGTAAATCTCCTTTTAGTTATACTTATATTTTAGAAAATGAAGAACATATTGACACTAAAGATGTTAGAAAAATGTGTGAAATGTGGCAAAAAGAAAATATAAGTTATATAGAATTATTATATTCAGATTTTATAATTATTAATCCAGAGTATAAAGATTTAGTTGATGAATTAATTAAACACAGAGATGATATTGTAAATATAAATCCTGACCAATTCTTACGTTGTATTGTAGGAATGAGCAAAGAGAAAGTTAAAGCTTTATGTCACCCTTATCCTAATTTAATAGAAAAAATTAATAAATATGGATTTGATGGCAAGCAATTATCACACTGTTTGAGGTTAAATGAATTTATAGCAAGATATGCGATAAGTGAAGAACCTATAAAAGATTGTTATATTTCTAAAATTCCAGATATACTAATAAATCTCAAACAAAATCTTAATTCTATTGGTACGGATTATTTACCAGTAGAAGAAGCTATAAAAATGTGCAATAAGTATGATGAAGAGACTTATAGAATTGAACAGGCACATTTGGGAAATCCTATAAATGAAGATAATTTAAGATACCTAAATGACTTCAAATATAAGACATTAGAAAAATTTTTTAAAAAACTTTTACAAAATACTTGACATTCATTATAAAATATGTTATAATGTATATAGAGTTAAGGTAAAGCTTACTCTCCCAATGATATTGATAGGTCAGATATATCAAATCAACTAAAATAAATTTAAAAGTTTAAAGGTGTATAACTTTTAGATAAAACTTTTACAGATATATGGTACTATGAATACACCCGAGAAAATGTGCCACGAAAACAAAGGTCAGTTCTGTAAACAAACAAAAGTTAGTTGTTTTTGAGTTTGTTTAAATTTAAAACTGAAAAGTATCACGCTTGCTGTGAATACCAATAGAAAAGTAAAATCTAAGATGTGCTATAAAGCAAGTATATACACATCACATTTAGAAAGTAACGGAGTAAAGGTTATTATTATCAGTCCCCTTTACATTACATAAGTTGGAGGATAGAAAGGCAGCTATCACGCCTTATATTATAAAGTGTTCCACGCTCGGATTTAATGTAGATTACATTAAATTAACGCAAGATGGTCGATATAAGGTCTTGAAAGAGATGTTGGGTACGCCGTCCAACTCAACTTAATATATTCGGAAATGGTGAAAGGGTATCACATAGTGCTTTGACCACTAAGTTGTTTGTTCAAATCAAGCTTTCCGAGCCATATGAGATAGATTAAATACAAATAGTTACTTATCTATTCAAAATAAGTTTATACAATTTTACATTTAATGTAATAAATTATACCTCCTTTCCGATAGTGTTTAATTTATCTCATTACATAAAAAAATAAATTAGGAGGAATTTATATGAAAATACAAATAAGAAAAATTGCAGAAAGAACATTAGAATACACAGATAATATTACAGGCAAAAAAGAAAAGATTAAAGAAAGTTATGAAAATGGATTTGTAGAAGAATTAGAAGTCTCATTACAAGATATAACAGCCTTTAATTTGAACAAAAAGATTAGAATGATAGGTATAGCAAAACAAGGAACTTTTCTTTTAACACTTAAATCTTGGAAAGAATTAAAGAAAGAATTAACTAAAACTGGGCTAATGAACAGATTTGATTTAAGTAAGGCAAATTAATGCCTTTCTTATATGGGTCGGTAGTGTAATGGTAACACAATGAGCTCCAAACTCATTAATTATGGTTCAAGTCCATACTGGCGCCGCCAATGGGCAAAATAAAGTAGAAAGATAATTTATAGCCCTTATTTATTGTAATGCCTTTGTATATTGTATGAAGGCATTATGCTTACATATGATTAAGGAGGTATCTAATATGGAAGATAAAGAAAAAGTAAAATGTGAGAACTTAGAATGTCCTAACAATTCAAATGGATATTGTAATAATTTAACATATTCACAAATGTTATATAATAGAATTCATTGTGATGAAAGGGAATGGTAATTATGTTTTATAGAATATTAGACTTTATTAAATATTTACCGAGAGAAATTAAATGGTTTTTCCAAAGAGGAATTAGAGGATATGCTGACTGTGATTGTTGGGCAATAGATGAATGGTTTGACAGAGTTGTTATTCCTATGATACAATCTTTAAAAGAAAATAAACATGGTTATCCTGTAGATATGACAAAAGAATTATGGGATATAGAATTAGAAAGAATGATATATTATCTTACTGAAAGTACAGAGGAAGGTTGTTCAGAAAAAAATGAATATGAAAATATTTATGATAGTATAATATGGGGAGAATTTACAGATAATAATGAAATAGTAAAAAAATATTTAGATAGAGAAACACAAATAGACAAATATAAATATAATATGAAACAAAAGGGTTTAAGATTATTTGCTAAATATTTTTATAATTTATGGGATTAAATATGCCATTGTTGATACTTTACTCAACATAAAAAAGAATATTATTAATGTTCAAATCCGACTGTTTGGTTTGCAGCCGGCTTACATAAAAAAATAATTAAAGGAGTGTGTTTATATGAAAACAAATTTAGTAGATTTAATGTCTAAAGTATCTCAGTTAGAAAGTGAATTTACAGAATTGAGTTATGAATTACAAAACCAATCTATGAATGTTACTATAATAGAATTAGATGGACATAGCCAAGATTTAGAGCTTTATCCTTATTTCGAGGATGATTTTGACAGATATATAGAATTAGGCAATGAAATTACAAGATTAAAAGGAATTATATTTGAAAGAAATAATTCATTAAAATTAAAAAATGGAAACACTATACAAAAAACTATAGCTGAAATACAAAACAAAAGAAAGGTTTTAAATTTAGTTAAAAGATTAGCTAAACAAAATCCTTCTAAAAAAAGAACAAGTGAAACAAATAATTCTTATTTTACATCAAGAGAATTAGCTTATGATAAAAATATGATGGTTGATTTGCAAAATAAATTAACCACAGAAATACAAGATTTAGAATTAGAAATAAGCCAATTAAATGCAGAAACATTTGAAATTTAGTTATTAATCTTGCTACTTTATTGTAGCAAATTTAAGAAAGATATGAAATATAAGGTATTTATTACGAGACATTAAGTCTTGACCACATGTAAAATAAAAAAGAAAATCAATACTCCAATGTGAGAGTAAGTTTGGGAAATAAATAATACGAGCAATTTACAATTTATCAATAGATTTACAATTAACATGAAAAAATTACAATGTTGAAATTTACAATTTATTAGCGGTTTATAACGCTTCCAGTAATTTTTATTTAAATTAAAAAAATGTAAATAAAAGATGAATTAAACAATACCAAATATTTTGTATCTTTCTATTTTATTATAGAAGGAGTTATAGAATGAGTAGAAAATTTGAATATGTAAGTAGAATTACAAGCACAGGTTATGAAATGAAAAACCCAGAATTTGATTTACCTAAAAGAGCTACAAAATATTCAGCAGGATATGATTTTAAATGTCCTGAAAGAGTAGAAATTCCACCTTATAAGTTGGGAGATAATCCTATATTGGTTAAAACAGGAGTTAAAGCTTATATGCTTGATGATGAGTATTTAATGCTTGTAAATAGAAGTTCTAATCCTAAAAAGAAAAAATTAGTAATTCCTAATGGAATTGGAATAGTGGACTGTGACTACGTAGACAATCCAGATAATGAAGGAGAAATTGGGTTCTTATTTTACAATTTAAGTAATGAACCAATTATTATTGAAAAAGGAGACAAATTAGGTCAAGGAATTTTTCAAAAATATTATACAATAGATGATGATAAAACTGAAGGAGTTCGTTCTGGAGGTTGGGGGTCTACACGGTGTTTAAAGAATTAAAATACAAAAATGTTAAATCCATTTATAAAATAGATGAATATGAACATAGGTTCTACTAATAATAAAAAAGGAGAATAATAAATGGCAAGAAAATTAGTAAGTATTCAAAGAATAATAGATTTGCAACCGATAAGTGGAGCAGATAAAATAGAATTAGCTACTGTGTTAGGCTGGAAAGTTGTTGTATCTAAATCTGAAAATCATAAAGTTGGAGATTTAATTGCTTATGTAGAAATTGATACTCAATTACCTAATATACCAATGTTTGAATTCTTAAAAGATAAGAAGTATAGAGTAAGAACAATTAAATTAAGAAAACAAATTTCTCAAGGGTTAATTATACCTTTAAAAGCGATAGAGCAAAATTTTAATATAAAAATCTCTAAATTAAAAGAGGGTGATGACATTACTTCTTTAATTGGAGCAACCAAATATGACCCTGAAGCAGAAAAAGAAAGAAAATTAGCTGAAGAAGCAATGGCAAAAAATAACAATCCTATACACAAAATATTAATGAAATATAAATGGTATAGAAAATTATATAAACAAATTACTATTCCTAAAAAAGGTGGGTTCCCAAAGTGGATAAAAAAGACAGACGAAATAAGATTACAAGTAATACCAGAAGAATTTTATGAGATAGTTAATGACCCAAATGCTATAACATTATTTAATAGCACAGAAAAAATTGACCGGTCAATCTGCTACTTACTTTATAGAAAAACATAAAACTTTAGGAATATTTAATCAATATGATTTTGGAGTTTGTTCAAGAAATTTAAGATTAAAGACACCTAATAATTCTTCATATTGGACTATTGCAAAACAACTTGATATAAAAAAAATATTAATAGAATTATCTAAAAAATATAGAGCAAATAAAGTAGTATTACAAGGAGAAATAGCTGGAGAAGGTATTCAAAAAAATAAATTATTTACAAAAAGAGAAGCACTGAGAGGTAAATACCCAATAGGGGTTCATAAAATTGGTAATAAATTTATAGCTCAATGTCAGAATATTGAATACGGAAAGCAGGTTTATTTGGGTTCATATAACAACCCACAACAAGCTTTTATTGCCTATAAAAAGTATAAAGAACAATTAATAAAAGACACTGCGAGAATTGAATATCTCAATAATAGGATAACCGAGAAATGCTATGAAGCAATGAATAATTATATAA